>CEQX01040668.1_pt1 | contig 18054 bp, 10 predicted proteins | sample 356261 | NCBI WGS metagenome assembly CEQX01 (sample SAMEA2621076, study PRJEB7988) | marine metagenome | isolation source: saline water (ENVO:00002010), including | reverse complement strand
ACAAGCGAACCTCGAGAGGGTACCAGCGGTCATCGCAGCAGGTATCGTTGCGAGCAAAAGCCACCACCGTGGTCACGTCATACTCCGCACCGAGATCGATGGTGTATTGGGCATTGTTGACGAGACCACTTCTTGCAGACCACACCCCTCCCGCACTTTCCTGGTCATTATCAATAGGGCCTCCCACGGGACCGTGCTCGAGGCTCTGGGTCGTTCCAATCTCGGGACCATCCGTAAGATTAAATGTCGTTACTCCGGCAATATCGTTCGTGCTGGTCGCACCACCCCGTCCGAATGCCCCGGCCTCGTCAGGAACCACTCCCGCCTCGAACGCTTCGAGCTCTCCCAAGTGAAAACGGGTGTCCCCTGGACCTTTTTTAATATTAATAAAACGCGCAAGAACGCCCTCCGCCTGCGGAGCCATTCCAAGGGTAATGGCCATGACGCCCAAAATAAGGATGGTGAGATGATTCATTGGATTTTTTTAAGCTAACACCGTTCCTAGGCGGGCCTTTCCACCTCCACAAGCTGTGATTTCCACAAAAGGTCCACAAAGCGGGGCAACGTGAACCTAATTTAACGAAGTTTTCCCCGGTAAAAGCCGCTTGGCTGGGCCTTCTAGGCCGCATCCCTCAACGAGGTATGATCTCAGCATGATTACTTACTCCGGTAGCAATCAAGGCGGGCCCCAACTCGCAAAAACAGGCTGTTGCGGCCCAAGGCAGGACTGGAATCCACCCATGTGACCTCAGCCCCGGGCTCAAGATCATAGACCCCTAGTATTTTGGGCTTCCCACTCACATCTATGGAATACATCTCCCCATCCCGCGAAAGGCACAACATCGTTGTCCCGGCGAGCAGGGGAGAGGCATAAAAATTTCCTTGGAGCTTTTTGGCCCACTGCGCCTCCCCTGTTTGCGGGTCAACTGCCTGAATCATCCCCCGGTCCGACAAAACAAAGAGAGTCTTTCCGTTCGAAACCGGGGTAGGCACGTAGGGAGCGTCCTGCTCGAGCTGCCACAGCAACTCGGCGCGGCCTTCTCCGCCCTCTGGCGGACGAAGTGCAACAAAGACATTATTGCCCCCCTCTTTCTTGCATCCCGCAGTGATGATAGAACCTGGAGCTCCGCTCCCTGCCAGAATGTTGACCGGAGAAACGATACAGCGTTCCTTGAAAATACCGGGGAGCGACCACACTTCTTTCCCATTCTCGAGATCCAGACCACACACCCCCGTACTGGTACTACTAACTACCACCTCGAAGCGCGAAGGATTTGCATCCTGTCTGCGAATCAGCGGAGTCATATAGGTTGTCTTCGGACTGGGACTTGGATACGGCGTTTTCCAATCTGGGTGGCCAGTTGCACCGTTAATTGATGCCACGTACCCACCCAGCTGATGGAGGTGCGCGAAGAGGACTGCCCCGTCATGGATGACAGGCATCAGATTAAGTCCGTGGGCTCCTTTGAACGATCCAATCTCATAATCCCAGAGATGTTTTCCCTTATGAGAATATGCCGAGAGAACTGCCACCTTGCGACTGGATTGGTACCAACTGAAGACCACCATGTCTTGATCGACAGCAGGGGTCGCTGCTGCAGTGTTATTCATCTTGTGGGTCCGATAGAGCCCAACCTCGACGGTCCTCTTCCACAACGCACTCCCGTCGTCTACACGAAGACATTGGAGATGAACGACGCCGCCAAGTCGGTCTTCCGAGGTCACAAATATCCGTTGGCCCCACACCACCGGAGAACTAGTACCTGGTCCCGGCAGGGCAACCGACCATGCCCTCGCAGTTTTATCCACTCCTCCCGGGCAATCAAAACTGGAAGCGGTTCCAGTCCCTCCAGAGCCGCGAAACCTCGGCCAGTCATCCTCTCCAGCATCGACACTATCGATCAACAACACCACGACACTGAATAGTATCAGGATTCCCTTTAGAAATCTGAACGATGAACTCGCCATAAAATCGACTTAGCGAACGCTGTCGCAATCGTCACCTCCGGTCAATCACCACTACCAATTCTCACTGTGGCAAGCCCTTACTCCAGTCATTCTTGATCGAAATGAGTTAACTCTCATAGGGTAATCGAACGCCCTTTCCATCCGCAGGCTTGCCAGCTGATTCCCCGCACCTTATTCCCATACCATGGATTCCTCCAAAACCCTCTTGGCTACGGGAGCCCTCTCCATCCTCCTCGCCATCGCAGGAGTTCTTTCCTCTTCAGGAGCTCCAATCATCTCTGAAATTCTCGCCGATAACGAATCGGGGCTGAGAGATGAGGACGGCGAATGGGAAGACTGGCTCGAACTCTACAATCCCGATCCCGCCCCCTACGATCTTGGAGGGCATTTTCTCACCGACAATCCGGACAACCCGACAAAGTGGCGCATCCCCAACGACACCGTTCTCCTCCCCGGTGGGTTCCTGGTGATCTTTGCCTCCGGAAAGGACCGCGCCATCACCAGTCAGGAACTTCATACCAATTTCGGTCTCGACAACAGCGGTGAGTATCTCGCTCTCGTCTCTCCCGATGGAGCCTCCATCCTCGACGACTTTACGCCTACCTACCCTGCCCAATTCGACGATGCGTCCTTTGGCATTGAGCAGACTCCGGTCACGAGTGAGGAGATCCTCATCGGGGTGGATTCCGCCTGCAGGACCTACGTGCCCACCGACAACAGTCTGGGCCTCAGCTGGACCCAGGTCAACTTCGGCGACAATCTGTGGAGTGCCGGGTTCCTCGGGGCCGGGTACGAGCGGAGCACGGGCTATCGGGAACTGATCGCGAGTGACCTTGAGCAGGTCGCCTTCGATCGTAATTCCTCGGTCTATATCCGAATACCTTTTGATCTCGCACGCACGGACGATATTCTCAGTCTCTCCCTCGATGTTCAATACGACGATGGCCTTGTCGCCTACCTCAATGGTGTCCGGGTCACCTCCCTGAATGCTCCCGGGGCACCCGTTTTCAATTCCAGCGCATTAAGCGACCGCGCCGACTCTGCGGCCTTGGATTTCCAAACAATCCAACTCAACAGCCACCTCAGCCGGCTCAGGACAGGAGCGAATGTTCTCTCCCTGCATCTCATGAATTCCTCCGCGGACGATGACGACCTGCTGCTCAGACCCCAACTTAGTGTGATCCGCACCCTGTCACTCGAACTGGGTGAATCCGCCTACTTCGCGAATCCCACTCCGGGTCAGCGTAACGGCAGCCAAGAGCAGCTCCCAACCAGCGAGGTGGTATTTTCTCACCGCAGTCAGACTTTTATCGATAACTTCGAAGTATCTCTCTCCAGCACCTTCCCAAGTGAAGTCATCCGCTACACCACGGACCGTTCAGAACCGAACGCAAATTCTCCTCGCTATACCGGCCCTATTCCAATCGATAACTCAATTCAGATCAGAGCACGGGTCTTCGGTGAAAATAATGCGCAGGGCCCCGTCAAGATGCGAAGCTTCCTGAAGGTGGGAGAATCCGTTCTTCAGCAATTCAATTCCAACTTGCCGATCCTCATCATCGAAACGTGGAACAGAGGAGATCCGGGCGGAAACACCCACCTCGATGGCTTCATGGCAATTATCGAGCCCGATCCCGAAACGGGCAGGGCTCGGATTACAGATGAATTCGCCACTGACACCCGGGTAGGTCTCAAACGGCGAGGATCCTCTTCCTTCGGCTGGCCGAAATATTCCATGACGGTAGAAGCGCGCGACGAAGAGGGGCTCGATAAGGGAATTACTCCCCTCGATATGCCCCGTGAATCCGACTGGATTCTGAGTGGGCGGTATCAATTTGACCGGGCACTCATGCGCAATGATCTCATGTACGAACTGAGTCGCCAGACCGGTGAATACGCGACTCGTACTAAGTTTGTTGAAGTCGTGCATAACGTCCGCGGTGGCCCCCTTACCTACTCTGGGTCCTATTTTGGGGTGTATTCCCTCATTGAAAAAATCAAACGGGACGATGGCAGGGTCCCCGTGGCAAGGATTGACCCCAGAGATTCAAGAGAGCCTGCAGTCTCGGGCGGATACATGTTCAAGAAGGACCGCCTGGATCCCGGGGACAGTGGATTCAGCGTGGCAGGCCTGGGAACTCTGGGATGGGTTGAACCTAAAGAGCGGGAGGTATCCAGCCGGCAGAGATCGTGGCTTACCGCTCATATGAATGAAATCAATGCCGCCATCAGTGCGAGCAATGGAATCAACCCGAGCACCGGAAAGCACTTTACCGAGTACATCGATCAATTCTCATGGCTACGCCATCACTGGCTCAACACCCTGGCCATGAACGTCGATGGGTTTCGCCTCAGCGGCTACTACTACAAGCACCGCAGTGACACTAACGATGGGAAGGTCGGAGCGGGTCCAATCTGGGACTTTGACCGCACCATGGGCTCTACCGATAGCCGGGATAACAACCCTTCCCAGTGGGATGGATCTGGAGATTCAAGCAGAACGTGGAGCGACGGTCGCTACGTCTGGTGGGGGCAGGTTCTCAGCAAGCCCGACTTCCGGCAGGCCCATACGGACCTGTGGCAGGACCTGCGGGAAAATGTGTTCTCTACCGAGAACATCGAGAGCATCATCAACGATTTTGCACGGCAAATCGATGGAAGGGACCCGCTTGGTGCCAACGACTCATCAATCGGTCGCAGCCCCGCCGAGAGAAACTACAATAAGTGGGGCAATGCCAGTCACCGCAATGAGGTCCGAACTCTAAAGCAGTGGCTGAGAACAAGAGTTGGCTGGATTGACCGACAGTATACCGCCAAGCCTCTTTTCAGCTCTGATCAGGACAGGCGGCAGCCCGGCGTTGTCGAGGTGGGAGATCAGTTCTCCTTCGTCGGCGATGGCGTGGTCTACTACACCACCGATGGCACAGATCCACGCGCTCCTGGAGGCAACGCCTCCGGCAGTGCACTGCTCGCTAATGTTGGCGAACCGATTACTTTAGACGGAACGACTACAATCACCGCGAGAGCCCGCAATGGACGGGGACTGACGGCGTGGAGCGGCCCTATCACCTCCCACTTCCTTGTGGGACCAATCGCGAATGCGTCAAATCTTGTTGTAACAGAAGTCCACTACGCACCACTTCCCCCGGAAACCTCCGAGGAACTCGCTGCTGCAAACGATGCCTCAGACTTCGAATTCATCGAGATGAAGAACGTGAGTGGAGACACTATCAACCTTACCGCTGTGAAGTTTACGGAGGGCATTGATTTTGATTTTACATTTTCCGATGTAACCTCCCTTGCTCCTGGAGAATTCGTCCTCGTTGTTCGCAACAGAGCCTCTTTCGAAGCCCGCTACGGCACATCTTACAGCGATCGTATTGCGGGCGAATATCTCCCAACACGACTTGAAAATGCCGGGGAACGACTCCACCTGGTCGACGGAGTGGGAAACACTATTGCGAATTTTCGATACAACGACCGGGATCCTTGGCCGGAAGCTGCAGGGAGAGATGGCTCCAGCCTTGTCCTCGCAAGTCCTACTGTCCCCGTCCCTGATTACTCAATACCTGACAACTGGAGAGCCAGCGCAGCGGCCGGAGGAAATCCGGGCACCGGATTGCTGATTGATAGTGATGGTGACGGCCTGAGTAACATCGATGAGGCACTGGCAGGAACAGATCCGCTTCGCCCGGACACGGATGGGGACGGCTCAACCGATGGATCGGAAATTGCAGCTGGCACAGACCCTCTCGATGGATCATCACTTTTCCAGATAACGACGCTGAGTAAGGATCCGCTAACTGGGTTTGTCACGGTGAGGTGGGATAGCGTCCCGGGAAAAAGTTATACCCTTGAGGCAAGTACCGACCTGATCAACTGGGAGGTAACCTCATCTGGGATTATCGCAGTAGGGACTGTGACCTTACAGCTAGACCCCCGTGCTATTGGAAGGGCTCAACGATTCTATCGGGTATCGGTGGAAGAATAAACATCATCGCCAACAAAGGGCTGAAGCTAGGCAGGCTCTCAGCATGGGTGGGGTATTTCATCCGTCTCCGAGCCAGGAGGACTCAGGAGTCATTGGTGGCGACGCGATCCTTTCCTTACTTCCGTTGCAGCCGCCCCTTGTATTCGGGGCGCTCGCGCCATGCCTTGAAGTAAGGTCGATAGGCTTCCAACTCCGTCCAGAACATCCGGGGTGGCTGAGGCGAATCAACCTTGCCAGAGGGGTAATCCTTCCCCTCACCACTCGCATCGACCGTCGCGTCCCACGCGTGAAAGGCCTTGCGAAGACGCTGGGCTACCTCCGGGTGCCCGGCGCTCACATCCACCTTTTCCGCGGGATCGTCACCCAGATGATAGAGATGAAAGTCTCCGCGGGTCACATTCTTCGAGTAGAGTTTGAATTCGTTGTCGACCCATGCGCCCCGGACCCCGCTCCTGAACCCAATCGGCTTACGGCGCGGACCCAGCTCTTTCCCGAAGAGCGCGCGCAGACTCTGCCCGTCTTGCGGCTGCAACAGGGAAGAAGCAGGGAGGCCTGCCACTTCCGCAAGAGTAGGAAAAATGTCCATGGTACAAGCCGGAAAAGAGGTCACCCGGGGCTTGGTGATTCCTTCAGGCCATTCGATCACTCCCGGCACACGCAATCCGCCCTCAAAAAGTGATCCCTTATAGCCCCGCAAGCCCCCCACCGTGTCGGGCTTGAATCCTGGAAGCCCCCCGTTATCGCTGCAAAACCAGACGAGGGTGTCGCGGGCAATTCCGATGTCCCGCAATCCGGCTCGCAGGGCTCCTATACTGCGATCCATGGCCACGAGTTCCGCATAATGGTGCTGCGACTTGTTATCGAGATTCGCGAAGAGCTTGAGATCCTTTTCCAGACCCATCCATGGACTGTGCGGGGTTCCATACCAGATCACCGTAAAGGAGGGCTTCTCCGCCTTGGCCTGCGTTCCGATAAAATTGAGCGCTTCCGCAACGATGACTTCCGAGGAATCTCCCGTGAATTCTTCGAACTTCCCCTTCCGGCTCATCACCGGATCCTTATCGAAGAAATTGGTGACCGAGAGCCACTGGTCAAATCCGAATCCGCCCGGGCCATGGGTATCTTCCCTCAGGATGGGAACCCCCGGACCGCGTAATCCGTTGAGATGCCACTTTCCAAAATGTCCGGTCGCGTAACCCGCTCCCCTGAGCGCTACCGCAAGGGTCTTCTCCTGCTTTCGCAGGGCAAATCCATGGCTCTGCACTCCGGTCCGGTTGTGCGTCCGCCCAGTCAGGACCGTTGCCCGCGTTGGGGAGCACACCGGTCCCCCGGCATAAAACCGGTCAAAGCGCAGTCCACCCGCCGCCATCGCGTCAAGGTGCGGAGTTCTGAGCGCAGGGTGGTTGTAATAACCAGTCTGTCCCCAACCCATATCATCTGCCATCACCAGGACGATGTTAGGTTTGGCCGCCAGGAGCACTGGAGCACTCAGGAGGAGAGCGAAAAGAAGCGTCTTCATCGAGAATCACTAGGAGCTAACTCCCTCAATGTTGCACGGAGAATCTTGCGCCTGAGCATATTATTCTTTCGCGACTCTACCCTGTCACCCATCGCCGTGAGCCCCTGAATTATTTACTGACGCCGAGAGCTTCTTTCCTACTTGGCCAGGGAAGATTACGGTCAAAAAAACGCGCGAGGGGCTTGTAGTTGTGATAATCCACGGCCTCACGGCGCCAGAGATCCACGTATGCGTCGTATTGCTTCCGCATCTGGACCAGAACCGCCCCTTCTTCTTCTGGGCTGGTCACAAGATTCTTCAATTCGAATGGATCCTCCTCCGTATCGTAGAGCTCCTCTGCCGCCTTCAATCCCTCCCCTGCCCACGGCCAATAGATATACTTGTGGCGTTCCGTTACCACCGAAAGGCTAAAGACCTCGGAGGGACCCCACACGTTAACCAGTGGTAGAGACTCCCTGATCCTTGCCCCAGCGTCCTCGTAAAGCGGAAGAATGCTCTTTCCGTCAATCCCCTCGGGAACAGCTACCGCGGCCAGTTCCAACAGGGTCGGCATAAGGTCCACGTTCCCAGTCAGGGCATCACAACGCAGTTCCTTGCCACTGTTCCTGTGGCGTGGATCGTACACGATCAAGGGAACCCGGGAGGATTCCTCGTAAGGCAGCACCTTGGACCCATAACCATGGGCTCCACACATGAATCCGTTATCCGAAGTAAAAATCACCACGGTATTTTTCTCTACCCCGTGGCTCCTGAGGGCCGCCCGTATCATACCCACTGCAACATCCACCGCATAGACCTGCTGGTAATAGATCGCCATGACCTCATCATATTTGTCTGAGTAGTTCCAGCTGTGAAAACGCTCATACTGACGCCCGTACCGGCTTTGGGGCGCGAAGTGGAGGCCATACTCGCGCCCAAAATTCCTCGGCTTCGTAAAACGCTTACCGGCATAAATTTTATTATCTTCCGGATCCGGCGTGGCTGGCTTGTGAGGCGCCTTGAAGCTGATAGAGAGGCAGAACGGCTGCCCGGACTTCGCAGACTCTTTAATGAAATCCGCGCCGAAAGCTCCGTAAGAACGAGATGAGTGCGGAAACTCCTTTGCGTATCCTACCATCGATTTGTTTCTTGCCGTCAGATAGGAGGTTTGTCCCGGCCCCGCTCCCCAACGATCGAAATCGCCAGCTGGCAAAACACCCTTCTTCCCGCTCCTCGTTGTCACCTCAAACCCGATCTTTCCGGCTATCGCCGTTCGGTATCCCGCTTCCTTGAGAAGGATAGGATAGGACTCCGCCCAATGGGAGCTGTGCAGAGCCCCATGCTCGAAGTTACACCCATGCCTGAACTCGAACTTCCCCGTCATGATATTGGCCCGGCTCGCCATGCAGATCGCGGTGCTCACATAATGGCAGTCAAACACCACTCCTGCTCGCGCGAGCGCGTCGAGGTGCGGTGTTTTAACCTCAGGATTTCCATAACACCCCATTGAAGAAGTGCTCTGATCATCCGTGAGGAGGAAAACAAGGTTCGGCCGGTCATCTCCGTAGGCCGAAGACGTGAAAAGAAAAAGAAACAGAAGAGGGACTCGGAGCCGCAGCAAGAACGCACACTTCATCATGCCTTGAATGCTCAACTGTATTACAGGAGAAGCGATCAGGAACTCACGGTTTCTCCTCCGGGGACGCCAGCAACCTCAAGAGCTGGCTTTTAAGCCTTGAAGGTGCCCGCCAACCGGCCTAAACCCCGCCCCCGAACTTACGCAAAACATGTCTGACTCCTCTTCTGATATCGGACTCGTGGGCCTCGCGGTCATGGGTCAGAACCTTGCTCTGAACATCGCCGATCACGGCTTTCGCATTTCTGTCTACAACCGAACCACTTCGAAAACTGACGAGTTTGTAGCCGCAAACCCGGAAACTCCTGGTGGGGTAGTTGGCACAAGCACCCTTGAGGAATTCGTGCAGTCCATCAAGAGGCCGCGCAAGGTCATCATCCTCGTCCAGGCTGGCGGACCCACTGACGCAGTGATCGATGGGCTGACAGAACTACTGGACCCGGACGACATCATTATTGACGGGGGCAACGCCCTCTGGACCGACACGATCCGCCGGGAAAAAATGCTGAACGAGAAAGGATTCCGGTTTATCGGCTCCGGGGTCTCGGGTGGAGAAGAGGGAGCTCGTTTCGGCCCCTCGCTCATGCCCGGCGGCAAGCAAAGCGCGTGGAATGAACTCAAGCCCATCTGGGAGGCCATCGCCGCAAAGGTCGACGAGACCACCGGAAAGCCCATCGAAGGAGCAGAAGCCGGAAAGCCTGTCGAAGGAGGAGTTCCCTGCGCCGCCTACATTGGCGATAACGGAGCAGGCCATTACGTCAAGATGGTGCACAACGGGATTGAGTATGGCGATATGCAGATGATCTGTGAGGCCTACACCCTGATGGATAACCTCCTCGGCATAAAGCCAGAGGAAATGAGCTCCGTATTTGGAGAGTGGAATCAGGGTGTTCTCGATTCCTTCCTGATCGAAATCACGGCCGACATTCTTGGGCAGAAGGATCCTGAAACTGGCCAGCCGTTCGTGGATATTGTCCTCGACACCGCAGGACAGAAGGGGACCGGCAAGTGGACCTCCATCAACGCCCTCGACATGGGTATTGCCGCACCCTGTATCGCAGAGGCCGTTTTTGCACGCTGCATCAGCGCTCTCAAAGAGGAGCGGGTTGCCGCAGCCAAGGTTCTCGACGCCAAGCTCGAGCCCTTTGACGGAGACACCGCAGAGTTCGTCCAAGCCATCCACGATGCCCTCTACTGCTCCAAGATCTGCTCTTACGCACAGGGTTTTCAGCTCATGCGTGAAGCCCAGAATGAGTATGACTGGAATCTGGACTTCGGACAGATTTCCATGATCTGGCGTGGGGGCTGCATCATCCGTGCCCGTTTTCTTCAGAAGATCTTTGAGGCCTATCAGACTAATCCCGATATCGCGAACCTGCTTCTGGATCCATACTTCAAGAGCGAGATCGACCGGTGTCAGGCCAACTGGCGCAAGGTCGTGGCTACCGCTGCACTACATGGCGTGCCCCTCCCCTGCTTCAGCTCGGCTCTCTCATATTACGATAGCTACCGCAGCGAGCGCCTCCCCGCAAACCTGCTGCAGGGGCAGCGCGACTTCTTCGGAGCTCATACCTACGAGAGGGTCGACCGGGAACGCGGACACACCTTCCACATCGACTGGCCGGTAAGTGGGCGGCCGCAAATCCAGGTGAAGCCGTGACTTCTCTGCCCGGCCAATATTACCCATCGAGGCTGACCATGGGGTCAACCTCCTGATCGTAGTCGACACCCGACAGCCCAAATCCAAAGAGCTTCAGGAAATCTTCCTGATATCCTGCGAAATCGGTAATCTCTCTCAGGTTTTCCGAAGTTACCTGAGGCCATATCTCATTCACCTCCTGCTGGACCTCAGGCTCCATCTCGAGATCATCAATTCGAATGAGCCCCTTGTCATCCAGCTTCGGCACCTCGTTATTATACAAGTGAGTGGCGAAGAGTCGTTGGATCTGCTCAATGGTCCCCTCATGGGTCCCCTTCTCCTTCATGATCCGATACAGAATGGAAATATAGAGCGGCACAACGGGGATTGCCGAACTGGCCTGAGTCACTAACGCCTTGTTGACTGAAATGAATGCGTTGCCTCCGGCATTAGCCTTAAGAAGTTCGCTGATCCGCTGCCCGGCTGCCCTGAGGTCAACCTTGGCCCGTCCAATTGTTCCGTTGGTGTAAATTGGCCAAGTCACCTCCGGTCCAATGTAGTCATAGGCCACCGAGGTCGCATTAGGCGCAAGCAGACCTGCGCCATTCAAAGCTTCCATCCAAAGTTCCCAGTCCTCTCCTCCCATGACGGTAACAGTGTCCTGAATCTCCCGTTCTGTGGCAGGCTCAATCTCTACCTCGCTGACTTCAGACCGGTCAGTGTCCAGCGTCCGGGCAGAGTAGTGCTCTCCAATAGGCTTGAGAACCGACTTATGGACTTCCCCGGTGCGAGGGTGCTGCCTTCTGGGAGAGGCTAGACTGTAAACCACGAGATCAATCTGGCCGAGGTCCTCCTTGATGGCTTCCACCACCGTCGCCTTCATCTCGTCCGAAAACGCATCTCCGTTAAAGCTTCTGGCGTAGAGACTCTCAGCCGATGCCGCTCTGTGAAAGGCCGCGGAGTTATACCATCCGGCTGTTGCGCATTTTCCCTCTCTAGGCGGGCGTTCATAAAACACACCCATGGTCCTGGCACCGCTCCCGAAAGCCGCCGTAATTCTCGAGGCTAGCCCATAGCCCGTCGAGGCACCAACAACGAGAACATTTCGCGGGCCGTTCTCGATCGCCCCCTTACCCCTGACATGGTCAATTTGTTCCTGGACATGCGCCGCGCATCCGGTCGGATGAGCCGTGAGACAAATAAACCCTCGAACCCTCGGCTTGATGATCATGGGCCGTACTCTCCCGACCCTCGCGAGGTCGGTCGAGCAAAACCTGTCACCCTTGGCAACTTTTAGTGATTACCAACCCCGGACTACCTGATCGAGGGCTGGACACGAACACCGCAAGCTTTCATATCCCCATCATGAATCTCACCGGTATGCGGGCAGTTGTCTTTGGAGGAACCTCAGGGATCGGCCTTGCCGTCGTGGATCAACTGGCTGCAGAGGGCGTGGATGTCCTTGCCGCGAGCCGCACGGCCGCGGACAGGAACAAGCCTGACGAACAAGTATCTCGGCACTCGGTCGACGTCCTCGACCGGGAAGACCTGAGCAAATTCTACGAGGACCATGGACCGTTTGACATAATGGTGAACACCGCCGTTCCTTCCAGCCGGGCTCAAGGTCCGTTCGCGGAGATGACACTCGACGGCTTCCAATCAACTTTCGACAAACTTTGGGGCTACGTAAACAGCGTCCGCCTTGGGCTGACGAGCCTCAACACCAACGCCTCGATCGTTCTGGTAAGCGGATTTCCCGCTAGGAAATGTCTCCCAGGGGCCTCTGCGATCTCAACAGTCGGCAATGCGATAGAGGGATTTGTCCGGGCCATTGCCCCTGAAATTTCACCCCGGAGAATCAATGCCGTCTCCCCAGGCATCATCGACACCCCGCTCTTCCCACAGGAGGGGGTAGCGCGAGAAGAATTTCTCCAGCAAACCACGGAAGCTCATCCCATTCCCCGCCCTGGAACATCTGCCGAAGTTGCACAGGCCGTTCTTTTTCTCCTCAAGAACGACTTTACCACGGGAACCGTAGTAGACGTTGACGGCGGCGCGACTCTTCCATGATTGGACACCAGGGAAGAATCTGAGAGGAACAAGTCTAACGCTGCACCCGGGCGTTGCCTTCCCAGATACTCCACACCTGCTCCTCATCAGCAGGCTGCCCGTAGTCTGTAAGCTGGGTAGCGGCAAGCGCACCCGTAGCCCAGCCAAACTGAGCACATTTTGCTCCGTCCCATCCTTTGAGGATTCCATACAGCAATCCTCCAACAAATCCATCTCCTCCCCCAATTCTGTCGAGGACCCCGATCTCCCGCGGCTCGATTACATGCCAGTCACCTCCATCGGCCACGATGCCTCCCCACTCGTGCAGGTTCACACTAACAACCTCACGTAGTGTGGTGGCGTAGATTGAGGCATTGGGAAACTGCTGTTTTACCCGGTCGATCATTTCCTTGAAACTGTCGATCTTGCCCCCGATATCCTCTCCCCCTGCTTCCGGACCTTCGACGCCCAGGCAAAGTTGAAAGTCCTCCTCATTCCCCACAAGAATATCCGCAAGGCTTCCGATTTCCTTGAAGGCGTCGCTCAACTCCTGCTCTCTCCCTTTCCAGAAAGTCGCACGGTGATTGAGATCGAATGAGATCTTGGTGTCGTATTTCTTGGCAAGACGGGCAACGTCGAGACAGAACTGGGTCGAATCCGGTGACAGAGCGGCTATCAGTCCCGACATGTGAACGATCTGAGCGCCCTCCTCACCAAAGATACGCTCAAGATCGAAGTCATCAGCCTTCAGGTCTCGCCCTACTTCTCCCGCTCTGTCATTCCACACCCGTGGACCTCTTGATCCCGTTCCGCTGTCTGCCATGTTGATCTGGTGCCGGTATCCCCAGGGCCCCCCCTGCTCCATGTCGGGACCTTCATAGTCCATATGCCGGCCTGCGAGGTTATCCTTGATAAAACGTGAAACCGGGCTGCCCTTGACGAAGGAGGTGAGAATCTTAACCGGGAGGCCAAGGTAGGAAGACACACTACCCACGTTGGATTCTGCACTACTGGCAGTGAGAACAAAGTTGTCAGAGCAATGAAACGGCTGGCCATTCAGGGGAGTGAGGCGTGTTCCCATCGACGTAGGGATAACCATCGCATATTTGCAGTCGGGCTTGAGATCAATCATGGTGTGGCCGGAAAAGTGGTTCTTGGATGCTGAGAGTATGGGCCGGCAGTTAGCAGGATCTCCAATGAGGAGCAAGTCCAACGGGAATTGAGTCGCTCATCGGTAGCGCGCAGCCCCGTCCCGTGGCCGCCAAAGGCTCGCATCGCTTTGCTACCGAGACCACTGTTAGATCGCTCACTTCAGTTATCTTGATTACTTGAGGGATGAGTTTTCATCTTACCCTAACAAGTTAAAATCGCTCCGGGTTGTGCAAAACAACTGCTTAGGGACGTCACCTTATCGTGCGCCGCACTTCCGGGCAATTCAGGCTTGTTGGAGCGGACGTCTTTAGTTGTAGATCTTCCCCGCAAAGAATTTATCGCCTTCTTCTCCATTCGGGAAATTTGGGCGTTAAATGAGGCTCCCAAAGGGGGTTTCCTTACCACAACAAAGCTCACCAGACGGTATACCATGGCTAAAAAAGCAACCAAGAAGACCACCAAGAAAAAGACGGCCTCGCGCACCAGCAAGGTAGGAGCAGCAAAAGAGTTAGCTGCCACTGCCAAGAAATCGATCCTCCAGCCTGATGAAGCCGGTGACATCGATGATGTTACTGCTGTCAAAAAACTGCACGATGCCCGCGACGCAATCGTCAGCGAGCTCCGCAAGAATATTGTCGGAATGGATCAGGTCATCGACGAGGTCCTCATCGCTATTTTCTCCCGCGGCCATGGTTTGCTCGAGGGAGTTCCTGGTCTCGCTAAGACCCTCTTAGTCAGTTCGATCGCCAAGACTCTTTCCTTATCGTTCAAGCGAATCCAGTTCACTCCGGACCTCATGCCCTCGGACATCACCGGCAGTGAGCTTCTGCAGGACGATCCCGAGACCCGCGAACGGAAGTTCATGTTCACTAAAGGACCGATCTTTTCAAACCTTGTGCTGGCAGATGAAATCAACCGGACCCCTCCAAAGACTCAGGCGGCGCTCCTTGAGGCCATGCAGGAAAAAATCGTGTCGGCCGGAGGTGACGATTACGCCTTGGACGCCCCCTTCTTCGTTCTTGCAACGCAAAACCCTCTTGAGCAGGAGGGAACCTACACTCTTCCGGAAGCCCAGCTGGATCGCTTCATGTTCAAGATCCACGTCGGCTATCCATCACAGCAGGAGGAAATTGACATCATGCGCAACGTGACTTCAGGCAGTGGCGGCAGCCCTCAGGAGGTGCTCAGCAAATCGGATATTCTCCTCCTTCAGGATCTTGTTGCCCGGGTTCCCGTGGCTCCCCATATCTTCCAGTATGTTGCGGCTCTTGTTCGTGCTACCCGTCCTTCTGAGGAAAATGCCCCCGGCTTCATCAAGGATTTCGTTTCGTGGGGATGCGGCCCACGCGCTGGCCTGAACCTGATCACCGGCGCCAAGGCCCGGGCTATCCTCCGCGGGCGCTTCGGCGCTTCTCTGGAAGACGTCCAAGCCCTTGCCGCACCCGTCCTTCGCCATCGCATGGGGCTCAACTTCGCCGCCCAGGCAGAAGGAGTAGACGCTGATCACGTGGTCGGCCGCCTCCTCGAGGAAATCCCGAGCGACAAGGAACTCTACGAAAAAGAAGAGGCATCGGCCTGATCTGATCAGCCGCCCAAGCCGACTCTTATCTTTCTTCCCCTGCGCTCCATGCAGGGGAAGAGGATGACCCCAGCCGGCCAACGGCCACATGCTTATCCGCGGCTGACAGCCCTCTTTCATTTCGATCTGACACACCCAACTACAAAGAAAGGGCGGCCGTGACGCCTCCCTAGCCATTCAAGATGCCTGAAGCGACCACCTCATCCAGAGAGCCTTCCCCGGAAGAATCCAGCAAACCACGCGGCCCTAAGTACCTCGACCCAGAGACCCTCTCCAAACTCGGATCGCTGGACATCGTGGCACGCAAGGTCGTAGAGGGCCTGCGAATTGGCCAGCACAAGAGCCCCAGCCGGGGTATCAGCTCGGAGTTCAGCGCTTACCGGCAGTATGCTCAGGGTGACGAGACGCGCAACATCGACTGGAAAGCCTACGCCCGATGTGACCGATACTACATCAAGCTCTTCGATGCCGAGACCAACTTCGTCTCGAACATGCTCCTCGATGCGAGCCAGTCGATGACCTATCAGTCCGGCAAAATTTCCAAGCTTGAATACGCCAAGTATCTGGCGGCCAGTCTGTCCTATCTCACCATCGACCAGGGCGACTCTGCTGGAGTGGGGATCTTCGATGGGGAGCTGCAGAACTACATTGCTCCCAAGAGCCACATGGGAGTTCTCCACGATATTTCCTCTGAACTGGAGAAGGTCACCCCGGCGCCTCGAACGAATGTGGGAGCTGTTCTTCATGACTTCGCACATCGAATGACTCGACGGGGATTCGTTATGCTTTTCTCTGATCTTTTCGACAACACGGAAGAGTTCATCGACGGGCTGAATCACCTTCGCTATGGGGGCCACAACGTGATTCTCTGGCACATCATGGACCCCTACGAGATCGAGTTTCCCCTGAATGGAATGTGGAAGTTCATGGGACTCGAGGGCGAGGGCGAGGTCATCACCCAGCCGGGCCGCGTCCGTGCTAACTATCTGGAAGAGCTCGAGAAATTTGTCACCGGGATCAAGCGGGCATGCAACAAGTCCGGGGTAGAACACGTGTTGGTGAATACAAAGGTTCCCATTGAACAAACCATCAGCAACTACCTCCTCCAGCGTTCTGCGCTGGCCAAGGCAAAATAATCAGATCCTGAAACAATAGTGATCATGCCATCCCTCTTTTCGAGCACGACCCGCATCCTCGCCTTTTGCACGGCGGCGGCGCTTTCGGGTCTGGCCATGGGAAAAGAGGAATCCATCACCTCAGCGAATCATCCTGCTCTACAGCGCGCCCTGACCGAGAGCCCTGATGCCGACAAGAATGCAGACGGACAACTCTCCCTCGAGGAATACTCAGCTCTCCTCGGTCCGCAGCGGCCTAACGATCCCGAAAACCCCAAGGCTCCTCTGCTACCAGTGCGTCCTGATGGCAATCTCGTGATTCACGATTTCGAGGAGAATAACCTCGGACAGAATCCCGGCTGGAGCCCGGTGCATGCGACACCTCTGAAGGACAACCCTCTGGGTGCTCTCGGAGGGAACTGGCAAAGGGAGGGAGATGCATTCAACCGGGACTTGCAATCAGGCACCAAGATGATGCGGCGCAGGGTCGGGCCATTTGAAGGAAAGCTCTTCCTGACCACGATCAGCAATAGCCAACGCTCCGTAGGAAGTCTTCGCTCTCCTGTGTTTCTCCTTGAGCAGGATTATGTCCTGATCCGCATGAGCGGCGGCGGACACCCGGGCCAGATCTGCGTCAACCTGCATACCGCTGACGGAGTCGTCCGAAGCGCAACAGGCAGCAATGACGACTACTTTGAGAACGTCGCCATGGACGTCCGGGAATTCCGTGGGCAATTTGCGCGAATCGAACTTCGTGATCAGCACCGCGGCCTCTGGGGCCATCTCAACGTTGACGAGATTCTAATGACCTCCCAGCCGGCGGATTCCCGGGTCATCAGCAGCCGACCGGCCCCACCAGCCCCCACCGGCGGCTTCGTGATCTCCAGCAGTGGTCAGCATCAGGGAGTTCTCACTCTTGAAAATGGGCAACTCTCCTGCGGAGGCAAGGCCATCGATTCCGAGATCTTCCTGACGGTCAACTCCCTGCCCGAGAGCGGCTCAAGGCTCCCGGGAGCGATCCGATTGCTTAATGGAGAGGTCTGGAACGCTGAGGTGAAAACAGTCGAAGGAGCAGGCAGAAAGAAGCTTCTCAATATCCGGAGCCAGATCTTCGGCGAACAGAAAGTTCCGCTCTCTTCACTCGCGAGCATGGAGTTCGTGGCCGGCGAGCCGGGAGACAGCAGAGAACCAGGAACCTTCTACCGCAAGGACGGCGAACCGCTTCCTGGCAGTCTGATCTGGGTGCGCGCAAAGGATATCGCGATCCGCTCTCCCCTCGGCGTGATTCCCGTGCCTCGTGCCTCCGCCCTCCGATTTGTCCTCGCGAGGCCTACCCCACCCGAAAAGCGGGTAGGGGACGAAATCGGGCTTTCCGATGGCAGCATCCTTTTCGGCACTACAGCCTTCGAGGGCAATCAGCTCATTAT
>CEQX01120387.1_pt1 | contig 18092 bp, 19 predicted proteins | sample 356261 | NCBI WGS metagenome assembly CEQX01 (sample SAMEA2621076, study PRJEB7988) | marine metagenome | isolation source: saline water (ENVO:00002010), including | reverse complement strand
ATTTGAAGCAACTTGATGGAAAAGAAGAGCGGTAAACCTCATGACCCATGCATGATAACGTGGTGACATGGGCATACTCCACGTGCACGCAGCGGCGACTGCTCATGAATTGCAGGACATTGATCTGGTCAATCAAGCCCTTGAATGGTTAACTGAAACCGAATGGGATGTTGATATGACGACCTCATACCATGGCCCGAAGGTGGCTTTACTTTCCACGCACATCAAAAAGAAAAAACAGGTTGCATCGTTTATGAAAAAACTGGAGCCACATCAATCGTATTTGCTGTCGGATCTGGATGCAAGATTGGACGAAAACAACGTTGTTCACCTTCGTCTCTGCCTGGAGTCTGTGATCGGTCAAAAAGTGGTTCTTGCAAATCCTGAACAGAAAAATCCTGTCGTGAAAATTAGAATCAAACTAGCTGTTTATCCTGGTCAAAATGTGCAATCAATCGCAGAGGAAATTTTCGGTTAACCTAAACCGAGAATGGCGGTAAAAAAGGTTTCAAGTACTTGATGACGATACATGCAAGCATGCCCCACGTCGTAACATCAGCATGTGTTGATCACAAATACCAGGATTGCGTTGCAGTCTGTCCAGTCGAAGCCTTCCGTGAAATGGATGCCTACCTCATCATCGATCCTGATGAGTGCATCGATTGCGGAGCATGCGCCCCTGAATGTCCCGTCGAAGCCATCTTTGCTGACACTGACATTCCAGACGAGGAAGAGGACTGGATTGACAGAAATGAAAACGAAGCAGCAGACGCACCAATTGCGGAAGGCGATTCTCCAGTTCTTGGCTCCTAATTTGACCATGGGCCTTAACCAACCTTCTTGAAGGGGTAAACCTCCGCAAGGATTGATACTCATGACCCGTACCGATTTCACACAACTTCGTCACGGAAGCGACCTGCTCAAGCGGGGCTTTGCCCGAATGCAACAAGGTGGCGTCATCATGGACGTCGTCGATGCCGAACAAGCAGCCGTTGCTGAAGACGCTGGTGCTGTGGCAGTCATGGCCCTTGAACGTGTTCCAGCAGACATTCGAAAGGCTGGCGGGGTCGCTCGCATGAGCCATCCCGACATGATTCAAGGCATCCTTGATTGCACATCAATTCCCGTCATGGCCAAGGCACGTATTGGTCATGAAGGTGAAGCCCGAATTCTTGAAGCCATGGGTGTTGACATGGTCGATGAATCTGAAGTTTTGACTCCAGCAGATCCGTTCTTCCACATTAACAAGAAAGCGTACGAGATCCCATTCGTTTGTGGAGCAACCGAACTCGGTGAAGCTGTACGTCGAATTCACGAAGGATGCGCAATGATTCGTACCAAAGGCGAAGCTGGCACTGGAAACCTCGTAGCAGCTGTAACGCACTCTCGCCTGATTACACAAGAAATCAAGCAAGTCCAGACCATGGATGATGCACTCCTCGATGAGACAGCAGACCTCATTCTGGAGCGATACAAAGTTCTCGCTGACACCTCGAAACTTCCAGGGACACATTTGCAAACACCGTTCGGAACCATCGACGAGACCATGCGTTCGTCCATACGCGAAGTCCTCGATGAGGTCAAGGCCCTTGGCCGCCTCCCCGTTGTGACCTTCTCCGCCGGAGGTATCGCCACACCTGCTGATGCGTCTCACATGATGCGAATGGGAATGGACGGGATTTTCGTTGGCTCTGGCATCTTCAAGTCGGACGACCCACCAAACATGGCGGATGCAATCGTTCTTGCTACAGCACATTATGATGATGCGAGCAAGGTTGCTGAAGCACAAGCAATGATTGAGGGCGATCCAATGAAAGGTGACGAACTCGAAACGCTTGAAATTCGTCTTGACCAGCGCGGCTGGTAATCATTCCAGTGGTGTGTCAACACTCACATCGCCGAGTGTCCACTTGAGAGTCTTGATAACACCTTCAAGTGCTTTGAAATTTCGAGCAGCATCCTTCATTCCATCACGGTCGCCGCGCTCGCGACAGTCCTCGAAGAAGTTTTTCCACTTCCGCATCTTCTTCTCAGCACGGGCGAGCATCGTTTCAATCTCTTCCCATGTTCGGTCATAGGTCCGTTCGGGTGCCATTGGCATTTACAAGGTCCGAGGGTATTAGAACTCAATGCCTGCTTTCGAGATATTTCAAACGTTTTCAAGGTGTTCGTTATCACCCAGAATAACATTCGATGTTGAAAGATTGGCAGCGATTACTGCACCAGGTGAAAGAATGCAATCTGTCAATTGAACGCCTTGTTCAACCCTTGAACCGTTCATGAGGATGCAATGCTTGAGCACAGCATCTTTTCCAACAGTAGCATGTTGTGCAATCACAGATTCTTCAACAACAGCTCCGTTTGCAACTCGTGCGTCTGGATGAATGAATGAGCCTCGCTCAATACGAGCCCCTTGTGGAAGGGGAAATGGTAGTTCATCTCTACGTTCGATCAAAACACGTTGAGCACGTATCAATTCTTGAGGAGAACCAACATCAAACCACACGCCGTTAATGGCTTGTGCATACATAGGCCAATTCATTTCAAGCAGACGAGGGAACAAATTCTTCGAGAAATCGTATTTTTCCCCTTCTGGAACGAGGGCCATTACCTCTGGTTCAAGAATGTACAACCCTGCATTAATCACATTGCTGAACGCCTCTTCCGGAGTTGGCTTTTCCTTAAATCGACGAATGTACCCTTCTTTCAGGCTTCCATCGACGTCACCCGTTGCAGTTGATGACAATCCAACAATGCCGAATGGACTTGGGTCTTCCACTTCCCACAAGGCCATGGTTGCTTTTGCCCCACTACGCTTGTGAGCTTCCATCAGTGCAGCCACATCGAATGAGGCAACAGAATCACCCGATCCAACAATGACCGTTTCAGTGATTTCATCCAACAACAGTCGAACGCTTCCTGCTGTCCCCATCGGCGTTGATTCCTGATTGATTCGTGCAGTACGATCATCAGTGTTCCAATCTTTTACATGCTCTGCAAGCATTTCTCCGCGGTAACCAGTGGTGACAATGATGTTGGTCACACCACCTTGAATCATCGAATCTTTCACAAACTCAATCACTGGTCGTCCAAGCACTTCAACCATCGGTTTGGGACGAACGTCAGTGATGGGACGCAAGCGTGAACCTTGGCCACCGGCCATAATGATTCCAAGCATGCCAATCAGCGACGTCGACGACCAGCCGACATGTCGATTCGGCCCATCTTCTTCTTCTTGCCTCCACGACGTGGAGCGTTGGAGGCTGTGGTTTCTTCTTGACCCATCCCTCCAAATGTAAGTGTTCCTTTACTCAATAGATTGGAAATCAATTCATCAGCAACTTCTTCGGATTCTGCTCCAGTCTTGAGGCTCTTGGTAACGGCGTTGTTGTGTTCGGTCATCCAAGATTTACGTTCTTCCCGTGCCATGTTTAATTCATCACGAACTTTGTTGACATCGGTCATCATTTCATCGATCTTTGCGTGTGTATCATCAGCCTTAGCTCGCAGCGCAACGTACTCGTTGTGATGTCGGTCTCCTTCGGCCTTGAGGAAATCTCGATGAGCAAAGGCCTCATCCACTTCCTTTGACTTTTCATCAGCACGTCCTACTGCCTCAAGCATGGCTTGATGAGCTGCATCTGCCTCTGCTTTGAGAGTCTTAATGGCGGAATCAAGGTCATCAAGATCAACGGCAACCAATTCAAAGGCCTCAACATCGGGTGACAATTCTTGGATTCGGCGATGCATGATCTTGATTTTCTCCATCGTTTCCTTTTCCTTCTTCGGACCCATAGCAGAGGTATTGTAGAGATTCTCAAGTTGTGCAACATCACGCTTGAGTTGGGCGTGTTCCGCTGTTGCACTCTTTTTCTCATTCTTTTCACCACGACGGCCTTTGGCTTGACCGATGATGGTTTTGATTTGATCTTGGATTGCATTTCGCTTTTCCTTGAACATTCGAACCTCGGTTCGAACCGCCTTTACCTCAGCGAGAACAAGATCGACCTTCTCGCGGTGCTCCTTGTATTGAGCTTGTACAGCATTGCGTTGTTCTGCAGCAGAACGTGCTTCAGAACTAAAATTGTTACGAACATCTCGCAACTTTCGTACTTTGGCTTCCATCGCATGCAGACGGTCACGTAGGTCTGCATCAGGGCGTTCTTCTGCTTGGTCTTTCGAACCCAACATACCACTGCGTAGCGGTTTTGCATTTCAAACCTATGGCTTGCAATATCCGCCTCAAACGTTGAAAATTTCAAGCAATTCAAGGACGCTAGCGAGCGTGATGACCAAGGTTCCCATGACCTGTGTCGAGAGGGTTACAATCCTTCGAAGACGGCGACGGAACTCATTTCGAACGTTGACGTTGATTTGTCGGCCAATGAGCAAATCACCACTCACTTCCTCGAGACGTACCGAGACGGTCGCTTCACCGAAGCGTTCTGGCAGAAGGGTCTGCCACGCCATGGTCCCATCACGAAGCAACCCCGTCATTTTACCCAAAACATCCTCATTTCCTTCGATTGAAATTGGTAGGGCCTCGCTTGACCACCAGACCTCCTTGCCTGGTGCCAGATCGTAGCGCATCGAGATTTGATTGGGTCGGAAATCTGGAGATTGCACACGGAATACGACAGTCCTGCTTTTCTTGGAGAGGTTGTGCATGAACACAAAGAGATTCGCACGCTTGGTCACGACGTTCTCCAAATCAACCTCGAAGACGAGGTCCTTCAATGCTGGAGGTCGTCCGAATTCCATGTCTTGTTCAATTCGGTCGATGAGTCGGAAAAATGCAGGACATTGTTGTTGAGCGTGCTCGATCAGTTGCAGCCACAATTCGACACTGAAAGACTCATCGTTCAACAGTGCATCAGCACCTTCTTCCTTGAGAACTTCCTCCAACTCAAGACGAACTGTTTTCGAATCGAGACCGTTGTAGTGCCGGTACAATGTCATCAGAACCTTTTCCCGAGCAAAATCGTGTTTGATTCCACGCTTGACAAAACCTTGAATGGTCCGCATGAGTTCATCGTATTGAGAACGAAGCAGTGGGTCGAGGTGAGTGCGTATCATATCGTCAAACACTCCATCCAATGTCGAGGGGTGCACAGGGGCTTCAAACGCATCCAGCAATCCTGACTTGTGGACCATGTTGAAACGATTCTGCCTTGTGTTCATGTGGAAACCAACGGCAAGAAGAAGCATTCCCCATGAGGCGAGGAATACATTCTGTCCAAGTGATGTGCGAAGTCCAAGAAGGAGCACAACACTGAGTCCAATGCAACTGAGAAGTACGGTCGTAAACGACAGCGAATGCATTCGAAGTTGTTTTTGAATTCGATGTGCCATGCCGTCGAATCCGTGAAGCGCTTCGATGCTTTGATGGCGCTCTTTTGACGCTTCAACTTGTTGAACGAATGCAGAATACGAGAGTGCAATTCGATAACGATGAATCCCTAAAGCAAGCAGCCATCCAATACCTACTACAGTTCCGAGCAACAACAGTGTGGAACTGAAGGATTGGCCAACCGAAGGCTTGATGCTGGATTCCCACCATGTTGGATCGGTTCCTTCGTACGCCCATGCTCCCAAGAGAATAAACAAACTGAACGCTGGAAGGAGGAGCGTTAGTCGCAATCCTAACGAGATGAGTTGGTTGTCAATGGAGAGCAGTGCCCGTTCTCGTTCAAACAACGAGGATGCAATGTCATCGCTCAAAACATCAACGGCAGTCTCGCTCACACAAAGTCCTCGAAGATGGAACTCAAAAGCGTTCGGCTTTTTTCTCTCGATTATCGTAGGTTTTGACCCAATCAAACTTCAACGATAATTGAACGTGCAATATCTGATTTGAGACTCACCGTTTGTTCGTTGATCTCGTAGATCATGTTACCGTTTGATTTTACGGATGCTCCAATCGATAAGTTGCCCTGAAACAGTTCTCGCAATTCTTGCGTGATCAGCAACCCAACAATTTGTCCTGATTCATTGGTTGACAAATCATATACGGATTTGTGTTTGTTCAACTTATCGACAACTCGTTGGCTGAGTCCCTCGCCGATGTCGGGGATCTCACGGCTCATTTCGTGCGCTCCATCGATAGGGGCGGTTTGAGGGTTACCGAGAAGAAGCGTAAGTGCAACTTCGAGATCATCATCGATTGCATGCTCCAGCCGGCATGCAGTTTCATGCGTATTTCCTTCGAATGGAATTCTCTCAAGGAGAACCTCGGCAAGTCTGTGTCGACGCTTAATCATCTGTCCGTGCTTCAATCCTTCGACGGTTAATTTTGCACCCTTGTAACGCTCGTAATCGATGAACCCTTTTGCAGAAAGACGTTGAATCATTTCGGTTGCAGATGCTGGGGAAACACGGAGTCGTTCCGCCAAATCACCTGTTCGAACTCTTGTGTTTGGGTTCTCACCGTTTTCCTCATAAAATTTGTACATCGTTTCAAGATATTGATCTTCAAACTCTTGAAAGTGACCCGGCATGGCCTATGGTAGTTGCATTATACTTCAAACGTTTCTCTACATCAATTTGCTGAGAAAACCTCGGAACACGAAGGGCAACGAACCGATCCTGTGTACGAGGAAGGTACACGAAGTTTTGAGTTGCACTGCGGACAACCAATTTCGACCTTTGTTTCTACAGGTGGGCCCTCAGGTTCTACATCAGCAATCTCTTCGAGCTCATCATCAAGATCGGGTACTTCTTCCGACTCGACAAGGAACTTCTCCGAGCAATCCGGGCAACGAACAGTTCCAGAATAATCACCTGGAATACGCAAGATGCGTTCACAGGCTGGACAGGATTTCTCAACCGGTTCAACCTTCTTTTCCTCTTGTTTCTGCTGATGCTTCTTTTCTTTACCTGATGGTGTGCTTTCCGATTGGCCCCCAGCGCCGCGGCGCAAATGCAGAACAAGAATGACACAACAGGCTGCTGCTATGCCTCCTCCGATTGCGACAAATGGTATCTCTGCCGACGCTTCGTCAACAACCCGGGGGGAGACAAGTATGCTTTGTTCATCCTCAACCGATGTGGTGCCATAACGCCATTCAGCATTCAAAAGAATTTCATTTCCGTTTGGTACGACAAAGGTGAAATCAAGATTTCGAGAGGAACTCGGTTGGAGGGCTTCTGTCGTCAATTGCCCAAACAAGAGGCCGTCGCTGTCGGTAAGGTACAACGTTCCAACAGGGCCCACATCTTGACCGCTGTTTTGCAGCATAATCGTCACCGTAACATCCTCGCCCTCGACGGGTTCTCTCGGCAATGTGATAGGGTCAATATCCACTGAATAACTTGCAAGAGAAACATCAAGCGAAGCAGTTGCAATGTAGCTGTTTGTTGATGCAATCCAGCCAACGGGTTCCATTCGCACCACGACGGTGTCTCCTTGTATTTCGCCAAGCGTTGTCTGACCTGTTTGTGTCCCAGAACCGAGTGTGAAGATTTGCTCGTTCACATAGACATCAGTACCTTGGACGCGGTATCCATATCGCAATTTTATCTCTCGGTCGACTCCATTTGTGATCGAAGCATTCCAATTGAGTTGAACCCCTGATGCGCTTACTTCTGCATCAACCTCGACGAACATCGCCTGCGGTGATTGAACCACAAGTGTTGCAGTTCCTTCGAGTCCGCTGGAGACAATACCATCGGTTGAGGTAATCATCCACGAAAAGTTGTGGACTCCAACACTCAAATCTTCGAAAACAAGTTGCAGTTCACCAGCAGAGCCTGAATCAAGCGAAAGTGATTCGCTTACGTATTCGATTCCATCATGAAGTACATTGAGCCGTGCTGTGCCTGCTGCATCCCCTTGATTGCGAACGATGAACGACGTTGAGAGGTCATCACCAACGTGCCATGGACCTCCAATAAATGAAAATCCGCTCGAACCCGCCTCATCGAATACCGCAGAGGCAAGACCCTCCAGTGAATGCATTGTCACCGTTTGATTCGATTGGTTTCGATCACCACCCAAATGGCATTCCACGATCCCAGGGCGGGCATACAATGAGAAGGTATCAACAACGCTTTCTCCAACCCCAACGTTGAGTGATTGATTGTACACTTCCTCCTCAAGGAATATGCACGCAAGAAATCCATTGAATGCACGCTCTCCAAGGATGTTGCTCGAAGTTGCATTAAATTGAATCAAATCACCCGAACCAAATGCTGTCGAGATCAACTCAAGATTGACCACGACGCTTGGTAGAGGAGGAGGTCCGATGTGTACGGAATCAGTCAATGTCTCACTCGTTTCATTGATCGACAGTTCTACATCAAGCGAACCTTCCATTACTGGATTCGAAGAGAGATAGGTTAGGACATTGGTCGTCAACGATTGAATGGAGATTTCATCAAAATAAACCGTCTCGTTCCAATCTGCTTGACTTACCTCGAGGACAATCGAAGCAACTTGAAGATCGCCTCCCGTGTTTTCGACAGGAATCTCAAGAGTGAGGTAATCTCCTTGCCGGACCGTCGAATTCGTTGTAAGCAAACCCGTTTCATCTGCACCAGAGTATGTCAATGCGTTAAGTCCGACGAACTGGACATCCGTTGGCCCGTCTGCGTGAACTCCTGGCAACGAAAGGACGGAACAAACAAGCAACCCCACCAAGAGAATGGCGGGGGATTGTTTGCGCACCTGCTGCATATCACGATTGAAACTGTGGAGGTTTTTGAGCATGATGTCCAACAAGTCCATGATGGGAGGTTTATTGAAGGAAGGAGAGTGGGCGGAATACATGACGCCTGAGGAACTCTTGGCCATTACGCCCGAGTTCTTGGGGAAAGCCATCCTTCACCGAAGAGAACGGCTTGCTGCGGAGATTCCAGAACAACTGGACGCTCGAAGCGGAGAACTGTCAGAAGCCGCTTCCATGGCAAGAGCGGCGAAAGCAAAACGAGATGATGTCAACAAAAAAGTTGCATCGCTGAAGAAGGAACGGAACGATGCACAGGCCAAGGCAAAGAAGCTCTTCCTTGAAGCAAACACAATTCGTGAGGCAATACCTAAGCAAAAAGGCGATACTGCCCCTGAACCAGAATGGGCCAAAGAGCGCTTGCAACAGCGGCTTGATGCACTCGATCTCTCACTTCAAACCAACTGGGGCACCCACGTCGATGAGCGTACAACCTTGAATGAAATGAAAAGCCTCATTCGACAACACGAAGAATGGGTCGATTCCCGTAAGGAAAAGTTCTCTGAAATCAATCGGATGAAAGAATTGCAAGAGAATGCAAAGCAACTGCTTGAAAGTGCAGACAAAGCACATCAAGCAATGGTTCAACTGCACGATGAAAACCAGATTTTCCATGACACCTACATCGAAAACGAGCAAAAAAGAAAAGATGCAGATGCGCGAACGACACGCCTTGCTCAAGCACTCGATGAAAGCCAGCGTGGAATCGAATTTTGGAACACTTGCATCGAACATGGATTCCACGAACTCATGGCGGACGCTGAGCGTGTACGAGACGGAGGGAAGTCATCGCGTGCATTGGCACGTGAGCGTCGTCAACAATCTGAGGCGGGCGGTGAGGAAGAATGAGTGTCTGCACGACAACTGGCCTTACTCAGGAACAGCAAAAGCGCTGGCCGCACCTCTACAAGCACTTGGTTGAAGAGATAGAGATTCCAGACCTAACAGCGGTTGATGACAGCCTTGTTGAGAGACTCGATACTCAATTGTCAAAGGCCATCAAAAAAATTGGCGACGCAAAAGCAAGAAGTAGGAATTCACTTACAAACCACCTTACAAGCCTCTTATTCCGTCGTTTCGGAAAGAATGCAACGCTCGAGGTATTTGGTTCAAGCGTCACCAATCTGTCAATCGGAACTGGTGATTTGGACTTGTGCTTATCCTTCAAGAACAAAACGCCCCGAAAGGTATTAAGGAAAATTTCTGGACTTCTTCATGAAGAGGGAATGGAAAACATCCAACTCATCCCAAAGGCACGCATCCCCATTGTTAAATTCAAAGATCCACGGTCTGGCTTGGATGTTGACATCTCACTTGACAATCGATTAGCAATCTACAACTCAGAGATGTTGAAATCCTACGCCCAAGAAAAACGACTTCGCCTCCTGGTTCAAATGGTCAAGTACTGGGCAAGTAGAAGGGGAATCAACAACGCCTTTGAAGGTTCCTTGTCCTCTTACGCATGGACCTTACTGGCCATCCAGCACGCGCAAATGGTTCAACCACCACTAGTTCCGAACAGGCAAGAGAACACTGAAGCAAAACCGATGGCATTTCATGGGACAACCTATGATGTTGGATTCAATGGTGATGCGTACGATACCAAGAACACACAATCACTCGGATCGCTGTTGATCAATTTCTTTGACCGCTTCGCAACACGCTGGGACTGGGAATCGATGGTTGTCTCCATTCGTCATGGAGAAGCCCTCTCTGCCAAAGAAAAGAAATGGGAACACACCGGACCCCTCCCCCTTGAAGTGGTTACAGGAACTGATAATGGGCGCATGGAACACGTCATGCCGATTGAAGATCCGTTTGATCATGACCACGATCTCTCCCGCGTCGTCCGAGCAGAGGGCGCAATGTCCATCCAAGATGAATTTATGAGAGCCATCACAATGCTTGCAGAAGGAAAGTCTTGGCAAGAAATATGCGAACCTGCGGTCGAAATCGACGAGGAGCCTGATGACTTATTCCACGATTTGCGTACCATCACCATGGATGAAGTTTCCAGTCGCCTCGACACTCTGCAAACCAACCTCGAAAGGGTCGAAGGCCAAATTCGAGATTTGGTCGAGGAACGTCAAAATTCAAAGGAACTTCTCGACCTCCTTCGTGGTGGCCTTCGGGAAACTCGGAATGTAAAATCGGATCGACAACAAATCCTGTCAGAGCTTCGCCCGTTGAGCATGAAGGTTCAGGAACTTCGTGAAGTGCGCGACGGAATCAACCAGCGCATCGCCATACCAACCAACCGAATCCATCAAGAAATGGTGCGAATCTTCGAGAAATTGACCACAGAAGTCGATGTCTTCAATGCACCCACGTTGGGAGTAGAAACCGGGGATTTTGCCTATTTCTTCGAACTTCAAGCCATGTATGAAGCGTCCTTGCAATCCAATGAAGCCCATCAAGAGTTCATCCGACTCAGGCGGGAACAAAATGAGGAATATCGTGCACTCAAAAAGACCAAAAAGCGGGAAGAAGATGTACTTGTCAAACTTATTGAGAGCAACCCTGCCCTCGAAGGCGTCCATCTGAACCCCAAATCGATCAAGGAGTTTCAGAAGAATGCAAAATTGCTCCAACGTTCAATCAACGAACAGTACTCCTCAAAGCATGAACTACGTCGAGAAATCGGACGCTTGGAGGCATGGCAAAGAATCGCTTCAAAGAAAAATCGAAACCAAAGAAACCGTTCATCACCTCGTCCATCAAGTGACCGACGACCTCGTGCTCCAAAAGTCAACATCAATGAGGTGCGCCAAAAGGCCTCGACAGGAGACTCCATCTCGTTGACAGAGCTCGATGCACTTCTATCAAAGGGTGGTATTGCGAGTATTGGAAGCAGTGATGGGCAAAAACCCAAACAAAAACAACGTCAATCAAAAAAGCGTTCTTCACAACGAATCGATATTCGACAAGGGCGCACACGTGGACGCAAACAATCCAGGAAGTGAACGGTTGGAAGAAGGATGGAGGCATGGCCTCTCACCTCAACAACTTTCACTTGATTGGATTCAAGCCATACAACGTCTTTTTTTGGAAGGTACAGGCGAAGAGTATTTTGTCGGATCGATCCAATCTCTTCCAGTTCCTGAATGGGCTGGTAATTTCATGTTATTTGATTCTGAGGAAACAGATCCCAAATCGATGCGAGGTCTTCTTTGGACGGCTCCATTCAAGCAGGATACCGTGCGAATCGTATCTTTTGTGCTCGATGCAGGAGCGCGTGGAAAGGGTTGGGGTTCAATCGTTTGGAATCAATTGGTCGAGCAGCTTCTTCCAGAGGGTTATGTCAATGTTCAATTAGAAGTTCGTGCATCGAACGAACGTGCAATATCATTCTATAGAACAAGGGGTTTGGAGATTCAGCAAGAATTGCACGGCTATTACCGCCAAGGAATGGGATACATGATGCGTGGAAAACTCCAACAATACCATCCAAACAATGATACACCCGAACATGAAGATTGAGTTGTGCAAGAATCTCTTGAGGCGCTTCGTCAATTGCCATACGTCGTTTCTGTGGATGTTCTTGACAAGAAAGGTCTTGATTCAACGGTCCAGTATCCTAACCTTCAACGAATCCTGGACAACAAGAAGAAAGTGAGTCTTATCGGAAAAAACGGTTGCGCAGTCTTCTTTTCTCACAAATCCTCAATCATTATGGTCCAATCGGAAGCGAATGTAAACTTGGGTGCAATTGACTTGCTTCTTGAGTCAATCGAATAGGGGTCCGAGAACAACCAACCCGTGCGGCCCTACATCCACAGCTTGTTTTTCCATTGCGTGTCGAACATGACGCATCTTTTCGATTTGCATCGTCCGCACCAATTTCCCATTTCGGGAATCCATGCCCAAGTTGATCACTGCATCTGCAATGAATCCTTCATTCCCTTGTAACTCAGCATGGTTGCCGAGGTTTCGTTCTGTGATGAGGAGGACATTGAGATTCATGGAACGGAGGAAATCAAAGAATGAAAACATCTTTTTTCGCATCGCTTCATCAACCGTAGTGAGTGAATAAATTGCCCCCAAAGAATCGAGAACAAAAGTTGTGAATCGGTCACCGTGCGTTTGTTTGAAGTGTTCAATCATTTTTCGTGTAAACTTGAGATAGTCCATGTCCTCATTTTCCCGACGTAATTCTGTAAAATCTGTAACTTGGAGGTTCATTGGAAGCTGGAGACCAAGGCTGCTAGCACCGCGCATAAGCGAATCAACCGTTTCCTCTACGGTACAATAAAGACCGAACTCACCGGTCCGATTGAGATGGTTGGTCAGTAAGGTCAAGCAAAAGGAAGACTTCATCGAACCGGGCGGTCCTGTAATCAAACTGATGTAAGGGGCATGAAAGTCTGATTGTACGACGCGTTCCATTCCTTGCATTCCACCGAGCAGCATATTCTCACTTATTTACCACATCTCCTCGACGACTTTGAACATTACTTTTGCATAATTTCCCACAGCCTGTATCTGTCGAGCGGAGTGAAGGGGTTATATGGGCGTGGCAGGTCGGTTGCCTGTAGCATATCCAACTGTGCCACAGAACGAGAGTGATGACCATGGATGATTTCAAGCAACTCTTTGAAGAACGACGCTCAATCCTTGACGGAAAAGCCACACAATATCGCGAAGAACGCGATTCATGGAACGAGAAGACCAAGGAATTGGTCTCCCAACGAAATGAGTTCAACTCTGAAGTTCGCGAATTGATTCAATTGTCGGACCAGCAAAAGCAAGTCCGTGAACAAATGAATCAGGTTGTCCGCGAAAAGAAAGGTATTCGAAACGAAGCAAGCAAGAAGGTTTCAGAGATTCGTGACAAACTCCGTGCTGATCAGCCCGAAGAGAAGGCTCAAGAGCGTGGGCAACGCGGTCGACGAGAGCGTCCTGTCACGCTTCAATCACTCCAGCGAGAATTTAGCCGTCTTGAGCGAGAATTCGAGCGTGGAGAGCACACCGGCAAGAACGAAGGAAAGGTCATGAAGCGTTTGAAGGAACTCAATGTGAAGATTCGTCAAATGAAGAAAGAACAAGAATCGATGGGATCAAGTTCCAGTGAAAATGAGGAAATGAACGCTGCTCGAAAGGAGCATGATGATGCACATCAAGCCGTCCAAGAAGCCGCTGCTGCGGCTCAAGAAGCTCATGATTTGATGATTCAATGGGACAAAGAAGTCAACAAACAGCGGGAGCGTGCAAACTCAAAGCACCGAGAACTGCGAAATACGAAGCAGGAGGCTGACAAGGCTCACCGATTCTACATTGTTTCTCTACGATGCCTCCATTCCATTCAGGACATGATGCGAGCACGACGCAGTGCAGAAGCTGGTGAAGGCGAACGCCCAACCGCTCGTGTCGAAGTTCAGGATTTGATGAGCAAATTGATGTCTGGAGATACCCTCACAACCGAGGAATTGATGGAATTGCAGCGCTTTGACTGATAGTGTCGAATCGATGGTATCAAAGACCGAGATTGACAAGAGGCGGCTGAGAACCATGCTTCAACGTGATGATATTGCTCAAATCATTGAAGAATACGATCGAATGAAACTCCGAATCGGCATGACTGCATCGCACTCTGCGCTCGATATTTGTGATGGTGGAATCGAAGAAGGATTCCCGACGGTTGCCTATTGTCAAGAAGGACGCCACAAGACCTATGCAAGTTACTTCAAGACCAAGCGATCCAGTTCTGGACGGGTTCTCCGTGGCATGGTTGACAAAGCAATCGTGATGCCGTCATTCAACGATGTTATGGAAGAATCCATGCAGATTGAGATGCGAAAACGCAACGTTGTCTACATTCCAAACCGTTCCTTCACATCGTACTCATCAATCGCAGATGTTGAAAATAAATTCAAAGTTCCACTCTTTGGTTCAAGAAACATGCTGCGTATGGAAGAGCGAACAGAGGAACAAGATTACTATTGGATTCTCGATAAAGCAGGACTTCCCTATCCGGAAGCCATCGAGAATCCAGAAGACATTGACTGCCTCGTCATCGTCAAACTCCATCATGCACAAAAGAAACTCGAACGTGGTTTCTTCACCTGCGCATCCTATGCAGAATACAAAGAAAAGTCCGACGTTCTGCTCAAGGACGGAATCATCGACCAAGCTTCACTTGATGGTGCACGCATCGAACGCTATGTGATTGGACCTGTCTTCAACCTGAACTTCTTCTACAGCCCATTGGCTGAAGAAGGAGAGAAACTGGAACTTCTTGGTGTTGATTGGCGATTTGAGTCCTCCTTGGACGGTCATGTACGACTACCGGCACCACAACAAATGACCATGCCCGATCACCAGAAGATTCCAGAAATGACCGTTGTTGGACACAATACAGCAACCATCCGAGAATCTCTACTCGAGAAAGCGTTTGAACTTGGAGAGAAATTCATCAAGGCAAGCAAGGAACACTACGATCCAGGCATTATTGGGCCATTCTGTCTACAAACTTGCATTGACAAGGATATGAATTACTGGATTTACGATGTTGCTCCGCGACTCGGTGGAGGAACGAATGTTCATGTCAATGTAGGCCACCCATATGGAAACGCACTTTGGCGCAAACCGATGAGTAGCGGTCGTCGAATTGCCATGGAACTACGAATGGCAGCAGAACAGGATCGCCTACTTGAAGTTCTGACTTGAACAATGACCCGTATCCGTTACTCAGGCTACCTACTGTTCAGAAATTTACACCCGCAACGAACAACACAATTCCTGCGATAATTGCCGGAATCGTGGTGTGAACGGTCGCCCAAAGACTGGCAGCTTTGTGACGAACTAACAATGGGAACAAAGCATCTCCATCCTGACTGATGGCATTAGCAGCCAATGCTGGGAACGAAATCATGTCCTTCGTATACGCAGTAATGGCAATGATTTGCGGTCCACAGCCTGGAATCACTCCAATTATGGCTGCAACCGTGACAGCAATCATCCCATCTCCATATTTGGCCATATCTTGTTCTGAGAGTCCACTAAACAGCAACATGAATTCAAACGCCAAGTAAGCAATCATCACCCAAAATGTGACGAATGCAGTTTCACTTGCAGCATGCACCATGGTTTCACGCCTCGAATGCAATTTGTCACCAATGGTTGCTTCCGTATCGTCAGCAAACCAATTCTTCTGAGCTATGTAGAGAATCACCGAAAAGGTAGTTCCGATGAGCCCGACCCAAGTGATAAAACCATCAAGGGTAAGCGGGTTGTACGACAGTTCCAGACTGTAATCTGGATCTTGGCCTGACCATACCAACAACAGAATAGCGAAAACAAGGCCAAGTAAGGTAACGATCCACCACAAGAAATAGCCTTGATGGAGAATCTTGTATCCAAGACCCTCGGGGACTTCACGTGGAAGATCATCCAATGGTGATTCACCCTTAATTTCGACTTGAGATTCGTTGGACTCTTCCTGCCCGATAGTAGGACCAATGCGACCCAACGGTGTGCGAGGAGTTATGCCAGCCATGTCGACCAAATAGCCCCATGTAACACCGACAAAGAATGAAATGACGTGAACGGCCAACAAAGGCGCAATGAATTGAGAATCTGTGACGGCAGCTCCGATCAGTACGAAGGCTGAATCCCCTAATGTAGCGATGAGTGTGGCCACAACGGTACCATAAGTCACATAGCCACGTGCATACATAGGCATCATGACAATGGCTCCACCACAGCCCGGCGTCAATCCCATCAAAGCACCAATAATTGGTTGCAATTTCTTCTTTTCGCGAATGTATTCGACAAAGCGACCACTCGTCGCATATTGCAACCAACTGAAGAGTAATACCATGGCTGCAACAAAGACTGTCACGGCCAGAAAGGCATCTCTCATGCTCGTGACCACGATTTCAATGACATCGCGAGCATTTGCCATGTATAAGGGGCAAGAAAGGCACCAATAAGGGTAGCGTTTGAAAGGACCGACTGCAGCCTGTTGAATTGTCAAACCTGATGAATGGATATTCGGACACACCCTCTGAACTCAGCTGAATTCGATTATTCATGCAATTGGAAGTTCCTCAGTGACGAACCCATTCACCAGTGTCTTGATTACGCCAATACCATTCCTCACTACCTTCAGGATGTTCAACCCACTCGTATCCCTCCTCGTCGAGGACACCTTGTAGGTCAATGCTGATCGAGCCTTTGCTAATGATGACGCTCCCTATTGGTCTGTCATATGAGTCTGAGTACGATGCATATTCATCATCGTTCATGAAATAATCATCTTCCTCATCCCAGTCCTCTTCTTCTTGGTAAGCAAATGCCTCCATGGTTCCACAAAAACGACCCGCAACAAATACGAGAGGGGAGCTAAGCAGTGTCAAAAAAAATCCTCTTGAGAGCCTATACCTTTCCTCCGTTGCACTTATGTCTGCGTTCATGTCGGGCATTAAGACATACCAAACAATCGGCCCACTAAAGAGGATTACCGATGAGATTAAACTGAGTAGTTTGAGTACACTTCCAGGGATGTACCCGAAAACACCTACAAGGGAAAGAATGAGTGTTAAACCAAGAAATCCGAGTCCTGTAGAAATAATCGCATCTGCACTTGAGCCTGCTGAGGCTATTTCACAAATTAAAATGTCATCGTCTTCTTTCGTAGTATCGCAGTCTACAGGTCCACCTCGTTCTTCCAACAGAATGGGGTGATCCAATATTTCAAATTCTGAACTCATATCAATTGGATAACAGTCACGGTCATCGCACATTTTACCATTCGCTGAAATCGTTGCTTCCTGTAAACCATAATCGTTCATATTGGTAACTTCAACTGCCCACCAAAAATCGCCGTCAAAATATTCCTCGGTATCATCGGAGGAATACGTCATCCATGTGATGTCGTCCTGCATATCAAAAGCAAGATAGCCTCCTGCAGCGAGAAAAATCACACTGAGAAAAAACGCTTTCACATTGATTGTTTCCACATTGTCTCCTAAACCAGAGGGTTTGATACCTTTTGGCTTCAAATCGCAACAATCATCCACGTTAAATACTCAATGGATTATGAATCAGAGTGCTCCTTTGAGAAAAAGGAGGGTGGCAGAGGGTACCCTCTACCGAGACGGGTTAGCAAAGGGGCCCCCTCTGCTCAATCAGGATAACACAGTAACTTCGTGTATTGAATACATGGCTGAATAATACGCAGAATCTGTATTTCTATCGAAATTACCATTTGTGGAAATCTCAAATGTGTGAGTGCAGGTTTGGTCTGATCCTGGAACCCACGCCTCATCAATTGACCATTTAACTTGAGTAAGAGACCATGCCATTCCGTCACCACACTCAGTGGTCAGAAGGGGCATATTTATGTTAACGCCCGATGCTCTCATGAGG
>CEQX01157584.1_pt1 | contig 18121 bp, 19 predicted proteins | sample 356261 | NCBI WGS metagenome assembly CEQX01 (sample SAMEA2621076, study PRJEB7988) | marine metagenome | isolation source: saline water (ENVO:00002010), including | reverse complement strand
TTCTTATCATTGATCTCTAATACTTCAAATACACCGTTATATCCTTGATTTGATAGTCCACCACTATTATTTGTTGATCTTAGTCTGTTGATTTGTACAGTCTGACCTCTCTTCAACCTATGTGGGAACTTAGACGTGATGATACCAACGTTACTTGACCATGAAGCATGGATGATGTTAGTATCTGTTCTAAGATCTGTATCACTAGCAAGGTCTACATTGTCGTTCTGGAACTTATCATCATCTATGACAGCACCACTATCTTGTATAACATAACCATTCTGTGGTGGTGCAGCGTTTGATGCTCCTTCAGGAATGATATAAGTTGCCTGATATATTTTCTCTAGGTCTCTTCTATTATCAACCTGTCTTCTAACAAATACGTTTGTTGTCTCAGGTGTAATACCAGTCTGGTTCTGTACTATAAACGTATGTAAATTATTACCTGAGTCTACATTTACGTGCCAACCAGTCTCATCCCATTGTATTGGGTGACCAGGATCACCTGGCACTTTACTTACCACATCAGAGATGACTGTTAGTTCACCACCAAGATTGTTGACGCCAGCAATATTATTATTTGCTAGTGCATTATTCTTAGTTGTTGCTATCTTGATTTGGTTAGCAGCAAGTGATGCTGTTATAGCATAGTATGTCTTCTTATGCTCTATACCATCAGGTAATGATCCAGTATCACTGAAGAACTTGATTGACTCACCTTGGAATAGATTATGATCTGCTTGTAGTGTTATAACATCACTTGTTATACTATTGATTCCAGCAGCTCTACCTACCATGTGAACTTTTTGACCAGAAGGTCCTACTCCACTAGGAACTGTCATCAATACATTTGCTGTTGATGTAATACCAGCAATGGTAAGGTTCAGTGTCTCACCAATCTTGTTACCAACAGTAAATATTGAAGTTTTATCTGAAGGAACTGTGTCCTTGTTCTTATAACCTCTGATGTATAACTTATTACTTGGTGCTACGACTGTATCTTCTACATCTATCTTTAACCAGTTGAAGTTTACTTGGTTAGCATAATTCTTCTGTGCTGGAAGTATGTTGACAACATATCCCTTATCGTCTTTATTGAACGCATCAAACTTGAATCCATCAGCACCTAGTGCCTTCTCACCGAAGTTGGAGTTTGAGTTGGTAATTGATGCGTCACCACCTGACTCACAAATAAAGTGTTTACCACAACCTACAGCAAATGTAGATACTAACTGTAATACAGCATCATTAGATGCCTTGATATGAAAACTCTCATGAGTTGGTTTATGTATTGCAAACGAGTCAGTGTGTAATGTAGTGGAACTTCCTAATGTTGTTTGGTCTTTATAAGTTCCAGATACTGAGTCATACTTTACAAATGCATTATCATCCTTGTTTAGTGATACACCAGTGAACTGGGCAGCAACCATTGACTTGAATCCAGATGCTTTTGCACCATCTGCATGAAGTCCGTTCATACCAAACACTGATCTTACAGAACAGTTGAAGATATATGGAGATGATGATGCTACAGTATCACTTTCAATCGCAACAGTTGGAGCTAGACCTGACAGGTTGGGAGTTGCTGTAGACGCTGGTGCAGTTGTTACACTATAAGTAAACAACGTATCACTCAATACCTGAGTAACAATATGAACACCATCATACTCTGTACCGTTGACGTTACCTGATCCGGCTACGCCTCTTATTATAACTGGAGTACCCACGTTATAATCATGTGGCTCAGCAGTTTGAACCGATACAACTGTGGTAGCAGTGGATGATGATGGGTTTACACCTGAATATATGTCCTCAATCTCAATTGCACCTACCTGAGATAGTTCTCCAACGATTCTTGATTCGTCTGTTACCTTCTCAAAGTCTGTATTGCTAGGATATGATGGGATAGCACGACCAGAACTATTACCAAATGCCAGTGTCAACTTAGCATAATACATGTCTAGGTCAGTTAGACCCTTACCAGTTATCTCATTCTTACCATCAGCAAACTCAAATGCAGTTAGTTTGTGGTGTGAGAAATTTGGTTGATATACTGATGTTGTATAATCTTTGAATATTCTATCTGCTGGATCTCCATCAAATATTGTGACTTCTCTGAAGTAACAACCACCAGTAACTCTGAAGATCGCACTGTTTGCTATGTTGGTATTAGCTGGGTCTGGTACAAACTTAGGTCTTACCTTAGTTTTTCTGAGATCCATACCAACGATGGATGTACCACGTGGCATGATGACACCACCATGTGCAGAGTTGAATTGAAAGAGAACGTTCTGATCGCTCTGTACATCAAACTCTGTACCTATAGAAAATTCATTTATTGCCTGACTAGAACCATTGACATCAGTAACTGCTCCCGCAGTGTTGATCTGATAGCCTGGTCTATTGTCAATATAATGAATACCTGGTGCTACTACAATAGTAGTCTTATCAAACTTATCATTATCTTTACCTAACTGATATGAAAATCTAGCAGACTCAAGTAATGCCCTCTGGATAGTTTTAAAGGGTCTAGTTCTAGAATTACCTGTGTTGCTTATATCATCAGTCGCATCTAATTCTTCAGGATTAACGTATAAAACATTACCCTGTATATTTTTTAGAAAATTTTCAAGTCTACTTAACGGCATTACCTATAAATCCTGACACCAATTCCTTCAACCTATTTAGCAGCCATCGTCGTTGAACTTTGTGTGTATCAGTACAATATAGTCCTCATCATCTACATCTTCAAGTTCTTCTTCCAAAAGACGTTGATCGTTGATTTTTAAGTTTGAGTCCATTACCTTATTGGTAGACGTTGTAAGATAGGTGTAATATCTGATTCTACTCTCTGTACAATCTTCTCTAAAATGTCCACATCAATGTTCATGAATGGTGGTATAATACCCAACATTCTTAATAAACCATCAACAAAAAGTGCGAGTGTAGTGAAACCAAGTATCATACTAATGACAGTGGCATCTCTGTTATGCTTCCGCATTGACTCTTCATCAATCCTTCTTGCTTCAGCAACTGCCTCTGCAATGAGTTGATTCACTTCCTTCTTTGTATAATATTGTGTCTCAAGATTGAGTTTCACAAAATCTGAAGTTGGAATCTGACTGACTAATTTTTGTATCATATTTTTTCTCTTTAGGATATGTATAACAATTCTATCTCCTCATCAATCTCAACTGCCTTTTTTGACATTTGATGTATTGTGCAGAAATGGTCAGCATCATCACAATCAATTGTTTGCACCTGACCATCACACCCATGGATCTTTACTGATGCCCTTGGGATGTTAATTTCGATTTTACTGACGTATTCTTCGATGTTCATAGGAGATTTGCAATTCCCCCTAATATAACGCAAAAGAATGCTTATGTCAATACTCTATGGTTTCTCCGTCTTTGACGTTTGCCATAGCATTATACTGTCCTGAGATACCAGCACCTAGGTTGTTTTTGATTTGAACCTGTCTGCCATCATAAAGAATCGCTTCAATGTATAGTTCTTGCCATACACCGTATGGAGTTATTTGGACTACCATTGACTCTGGTTTGATTTTGTTCGCCCATGCATCAGGAAGACATATAAGTCCATCGGGTGGAATCTTACCTTTGCATCTAATTGTGGCTTTGCTCGGTGAATACTCTTCTGCTGCCATTTTCTGAGATATTGTTACTTCAGTATTTATACGTTACCTAGAATAGTTAGGATCGTCATACTTAGGATCTGGATAATCCTCCCAAGTTTCTCCTTGATACTCAACCACGAGTGGATTGACGTCTTTTCTCTCAGCATATACGTGGTAGAAACAATCAGTGACACCTTCAAGTGTTATCTTACTATCATCCCATTCCTTTACTATAATATCCTGTGCTGATCCAACTGGTTGTGTTTGAACCGTAATACTATCAGTCACCACAAGATCTTTCCAGTAATCTGGTAAGACTATCTCATTGTCCTGTGTTCTACCTCTAAAATATACACCAACCTCAGGTCCTTCAATACAAGCATATCTGAGTCTGTGACCCTCACCTTTGCTAGGATGAACCATGTCAAATGGTTTTGGTAGTGAGTCAGCAACAGCATGTCTTGCTTCTAATCTTCCTGTTGACAAGCAATCAACAGTCCCTGTAACAAATACATTACCATCAATATAAACATGATTAGGTCCTTTCTCACCATTTACTCTTACATCTCCTTCTATATGTGCTGCTCTACCCTTGACACCAGGCGAAAATCCTCCTAAATCCGTTCCTACATTGAGAACTCCTTTAGCAAAACCCCCTGCATGCTTACCTATAAACGCAGGTCCTGAAGCAGCAAGTGTGCCTACAAATGGTTTATCACCATCTAAAGTCTTTACTGATTGATCAACATGTGGTTCAGGTCCTATTACGATTTTACCTGAGAAAATATCTGGTATATTCATTTTTGTATTTTACTAATGAATTCTTTGAGTGATGGTGGTATGATCTTAGAGTTAGTTTCATGTACATGAACAAACCCCCCTTGCAATACATGTGCAGCATCTGATCTTGCTATAAGATTCTGTGTTGCAATGACTTGGACGTTACTACCATTCAATTTAGCAGTTTTCTTTGCTTCTGCAAAGAAATCCTGATTTGCATTTAGTTTTATATTACCATCTTCAGCGTCATTTGCTGTCATAACTATCTTCGCAGCGTTCACGTTGAACTCACCACCACATTCAATATTGAAGTCTCCATCTACCTTTATAGCAAGAGGTCCTGATCCTGACTGTATAATGTTAGAACCAGGATTATCTACCTCTATACCTCTTTTGGATCTTATTTCCCAACCACCATCTCTGAATAAACGTAAGGTTGCATCTGATCCTGCCTTTAATTGGCAATCTGCTTTTCTCAGTACATCTTTATCTTCCCTACCGATCCTTAGAGAACCATCATGGGGATGATTTATTATTATTGGTGGTACTTTATTCTTTGACATTACACACCTCTAGGGCAATCTACTACAGTAAGGACGTTTGTGCTTGGTATACTTGGTGATGCATACTCTTTCACTGGTACAAATTTTGTTCTAGGTCTTAGAACTGCACCATAACCAGTAGAACTATTCACAGCAAGAGCAGATAAACCACCTCCCATTGGGCAAGATCCTTTTAGTCCTACTATTCTACCATTGATTACCTCTGGTGTCATCACACAACCATCATCTGTTGATACTGTGTCTGATGGTTGGTATCCTGTGCCTGTGCTGACAACATCTGCACCATCAATTACACCAACCACTTCTTCTCCTCCACTACCAGATCCAAGATAACCATCACCTGTCTCTATCATGATGACCTCTACAACCTTTTCATCCTCTATAACTGCTATACCAGTAGCACCCCTACCATTATCACAATTGTCTATAAAAGATACATATGGAGTCTCAGTATATCCAAATCCAAGATCTTTCATATCTACACCCACAACTTGTCCTATTTCATTGACAACTGCCTGACCAAATGCTCCGATACCACCTCCACCAAAGAACTGCACACTAGGTGGTTGACATGTCTCAGGGTCATATGGATTACAAGGACCTGCTAATTTCTCCATCTCACTCATAGGTCCTGGATCTCCAGTCATACCAGGAAAAATATTCTCCATCATACCATCAATACCCTTATCAGTCTTATTCATAAGGTTTGTCATCCCAATCATCTTGGCAAAGTCCATATTTTTCTTCTCTGACTGTCCTTTGTTCAACTCAACATCTAAGTCTAACTTACACTCAGAATCTTCACAAGCAAGAAGTTTCATAAGACCTTGAATAGCACCTATTGCTTTACTTAACATTCCTCCGAAATTGGGTAAAGAAATACTTGGTATAAGACCTTTGATACCAGCCATCAATGGACCTATTGCTTTCTGTATATCATTTGTTATCTTACCTAAGATACCTGATAGGAAAGACTCAATAGCACATAAAGGAAAGTTCAACAACTTACCAATCAAACTCTTTATTGCTTTAGTAATAAGATTTTTCAATCCTTTCATTATATTTTGCAGTAAACAATAGATACCATCCTTTGCTTTTTCTATACCTATTTGTTTTGATAAGAAGTTAGGATCAAGAAAATCCATTGCATCACTTACCGCTTCGTCAATGTTATTGAATAACTTAGTTCTAGTATTTGCTATGACATTGGATAGACTTCCTGCCATTTTCTTGGCAGCAAAATCCACTAATTTGTCCATATTTACCACTGTATTCAATACAGGATCTATATACCCAGCTTTAGTCTTCTCTAATTTCTGTAGAACTTTCATCAAATCACCAAGTGCTCCACCCATATCTTTCAATGCCTTGGATGGTGTGCTACACTCTGCTGCTTTGGTTAGTTTTATTACTTTATTGTTCTCTATCTTACCAATGGTGTCAACCTTCTCACCATTTGATGCTAAAATCTGATCATTATTGTCAGGAATTGTGCCACCTTCAAATGAAACATCATCTCCACCAACCTTCGTAGTTACTCCCAAACCATCTGTTATGAAGGGGTCAACCGAGATTGGGGAAAATCCTGATGTAGCAGCAATTTCTACCTCACTCCAGTCAATGAGGTTCTTCATATTCTTATGCTGTGCTAGAGAACCGAATATGACTGGTTGCTGTGCCTCTATGCCATCAAGGAAGAATCCAAAAACTGTCTCGCCACCTTGGAGAAAATTACTGAAACCAGTGTGATTGATACCTGATCCAAACGTGGGTGGTAATAAGAAGTGTGCCCACGGTAATTCATCATCCTTTATGTCATTAGTTGATGGATGCTTCCCTATTATTCTTACTTTTGCTCTATATCCGTAATCGTTTGTTTCTTTATTTTCTTCATTTCTCCACGCAGAGTCTATTACTACTTGTCCAATGAACCAGTAGAACCCATCCTGTCCAAGGTGGTGCGTTTTTATAGACTCTTGTTCAAGTACCATTAGTCGTCATACACTAAACATTCTGGTTCATCTGGATGTAAGTCGCAGAATACTTCTAAGACATTAGGGTCATGATGATCCCCTGCTTTGATCTCATCCTTGTGGTGCTCTGCATATTCTTCTAGATCATGCAACTCCTCTTCGGTATGATGACGCATTGGTTCAGATGTCTTAGGATCAGCAAGGATCTCTTTGTCTTTAGCAATGTGGTCTTCGATTGATTTCATTATTGTTCGTAGGGTAGATAGTGTTCTCTTACGAGTGTAAGTCCTGTAAAATCTCCTCTAGGATTACCAAACTCATGTGATAATCTTGCGATAAGATACTTACCAGAACTTGGTGTGACGCCAGCAGTGGTGCCTTCGCCAGTATTTAGGTCGGGAAATTTGAAGTTTAGTGTCATACCAACTTCAAGATTCAAGTTCATGGGAATAGTGACATCAAGCATTTGAGAGTATAGTAATTGATACTGTGCAGCAGCATGTGATTGTCTCCAAGTCACTTTCTCCGCAAGTTCTGCTAACTCATTGTCTTTTGCAGTCGTTGACCCAAGATCAAGAACACTTAGTATACGACGAGATACCTGTTCATCAGATGTACTGGCAACCTCACCGTCTGTTTCCGACTTATGAATGTAGAAATTTACATTCCTATCCATTATATTATACACCACATTATAGGATTGGTATTGACCCATCCTAAGTTTTTTGATGAGATCTTGACTTTCTCTGAATTTTGGTGTTGAAGCAAGTGTAAATGGATTAGTATTCATTGCATCTTTAGCACCAACCTTTTCATAGACTGGGAAGTCAGATTCGTCTTTCATCATATTCATTACAGACCTAAAATTATATCCAGTTTTTTGAGTCTCAAAGAACATATAACCACATAAACCTTTCTCAGGTGAGTCTGGTTCAGCCTTAGGTGTTACTGCTTTTGTTGCTAGTCTATTGATAAGGTTGATAGGTCTTGTATAATTTCCACAAAAATCATATGTATTTGCAGTTTCATCTACAACCTGTCTAGACTCAGGAGCACTTAGTAATTGTGAAAGTATACTTCTAACTGTAGAATCTATTTTACCTGTGTACTTATGATATGCTCTTGTTGTATGATTACTCAAAGTTGTTGGAGTAACGCACGTCAAAGTGTACATTTGTCTCTTGTCTGAATGAGTTCCGCCATCAATATTGACTATGATTAGACTATTATTGTTTGCCTGACTAAATTCAAAAACTTGCTCTTCCTCTAAACTTGCATGTCTGAATGACAATTCTATTGACATTCCAGTTCTTATAGGTAACTTATCTAAAAGTCCATTAGTATCCACACAAGTTATCTTTACTATTAAAGTATTACCAAAACCCTCATAATACTTACAGAATAACATCTGTCCCATTAGAGATTGACCTACATTAGTCGCCTCAGGCACAGTAATATCTCCAGCCACATCAAACTTTATCAGTTTGTGACTTCTTGTCCATAAACCAGCAGATACTTCTTCTGACATTATACTGACATATACCCGTTTATCTCCATCATATTTATTGAGGAACCTCCACCAAACATTGCTATGGTGCTACTATTATCAATTGAGACATTAGTATTTTGATTACCTTCTTGAATTACATTGAAACTCGTATTTACTGGATTGGTCTTTTCATAGAATTTCTTTATTCTCTTGAATAATTGAGAATTGAAAAATTTATCATTTAAAGAATTGTCCTGAGGATTGGTGAACTTGAACTTCTTTTTAGGAGAGACCTTAGCTCCCTTAGGATAAGGGATTTGAAGATCTGTAGGACCTAAGTTGAAGAAATCAATTATCTCAGTATCTACCTTGAAATTGGGGTCAGATGCTCTCTTTTCTAAGAAATTTCTATATGACTTATAAAGTGACATCTCTGCATCACTCATTGGATCACCAGTTACTATCTTTCTAAGCATATTACTTTGCATCAACTCAAATCTAGAATACTCAATATCAGTTTTATTGATTATTTCCTCACCTTGTCTCATTTTATCTATTTCTTGTAATGAAATATTTGTAACTTTATTCCTATACCTTTCAATTTGACTTGATATTCTTCTTTGAGATTTGAAGTAAGCATTGGTCAATTCTTTATTATTTTTGAACTTAGCTGCTTCTGTTGACATCTCTTTGGAGAACTTCATCAAATTTCTTATGGCGTTATCATATATGTCAACCTTATCTACTAAAAATTTCTTATTCCTAACCTGTCTTACTATTCTTCTATTGTCATCCAATACCTTATTAGTCTTGAAATTTATTCTACGAATTTGTCTTCTAACTTCTATAGTTCTAGTTACATTTTTGTTGATAAACTGAGGTTTGACAAAGAATGGTATATTATTTGGTTTTACAATGCTACCACTACTTGTATTTGGTATTACAATTCTACTACCACCAAGATTTGGAAATGGATTTTTAATGCTACCAGGAGTAACATTGATCAAGTTTCTTGGTATTTTGACCTTGCCTACACCTCTTCCTCCTGCAAACTTTATTAGTAAAAGATTGATTAATATATTTGTAGGATCTGTAAAGGCATCTACGTATTCTTTTATTGTTTGATCTACACTTTTTTTTAGTAACTCTCCGTAAGGAATTCTTTTTAGAATATACAAATCCCTTTGAAGCGTCTCCTTAAGATTTCTTGGTTTTTGAGTAAGATCTGCTACGTCAAATTCAGCTTCAGCAGTAGGTACTAAAGGTGCAGGAGGTTTTGGTCTAGCAAACCTATCAATAAAACCTCTTAAACCACCTCGTCTTGCTGGAATAGCAAAATCACTATCTCTTGTTCTTGTGCGATCAAAGTCATCCTGTCTAAGTTTCTCAAATTTATCAAGAACTACATCAAACTTGTCAAGTGCTGATCCAAAAAGTGTAGATCCCTTTTGCAAATCAATTTTCTTCAGTTCTAATTTCCTTCTAGTCTCCTCATTTGCACCTGTTATAGTGTCAGCAATGTTACCACCTGTCGTAGCACCAATAAAAGAACCTAAAATACCACCTAACGCACCACCAACAACCGTTCCAGCACCTGGCACAATAAAAGATCCTATAAGTGCACCTAACTTTGCACCAGCAGTTCCACCAGCAATTGCACCTCCTGTTGTGGCAACAGCACCAGTCCCTGCCTGTACATTAGTTTGACCTGATGACCTCCTATCTAAAAAATCATATCCAGTAAATGCTACTGTCAGAAGTGAATTTAACTTTGATCCATTTCTTAAGATATTTGTATTGACTCTTCCACCACTTGATATAGTTGGTTTAGTTCTGAATATTCTGAACCTTCTTGTACCACTCCCTGTAGTTGGACTAGGTTTTCTAGGTCTAAACCTTCTTATAATACCAATACCAGCACCACCACCAGCTAATCCAAGTAAAGCATTAGCTCCTGTTTGTCTTCTTTGCTGTTGCCTTTCAGCCCTATCCTTAAACGCTTTGTTTAGTTCTTCTCTTTCTTTTTGAAGTCTAGATTTTATCTTTAAATTTCTAAGACTGAGTAGTGACTCTCTTTCACTACCTACTTGCATCAACTTGGTTGTTGCTGTAAAATTACTCATGCAGTAACTCCACCGAAGATTGCTGGTGAGTCATACTGAATAATGTTGTGGAAGTTGTCTATAGTAACACCATCATTTGAACTATAGTCTGTTGATACACTTACACTAGCGGATGATGCGTTACTGTCTATCATCGCAACGTTATTATTAGCGTTTGGCATCACAAATGTATTAGAACTGATTTTATCATCACCACTTCCATCTACATCACTCTCTTCTGTAATCGCTTCAAAGAGAGGTAATAAATCAAATACTTCATTTTCCAATGTATTTGGTTTTATGTTTGGCATTGTTTGTAAGAATCCACCTAATGTCTCCGCATCCATATTCTTAAATGGTGTCAAATCAGTCGCAGACAATTTTTGACCTTCTGGTAATGACTTGTTTATCTCAAATAATGCTAATTCTCTTTGCAACTGTTCGGTGAATAGTATCTTATCAGCATCAAACTTGAGACCTTTTGCGTCAAACATCTCTTCTACAGCACCCAATGGATCATCAATATTGAACAAACCGACTCCAGATTCTGCCTCTGGGTCTAAATCAGCCTGGTATTGATTGATATCACTTAGAGTCATATCACTAACTGGAACTGTCCTTCCACCTATTTGATCCAAGCGTCCACCTGATTGATCTTGAAGAATATTTTGTAACTCTAGCAATCTATCGTTCTTCATTAAATTAGGGAATAACCCTGAAGATGTTATTTTATTACCATCAGCAGCACTTGTTGAAGTGCCTTTAGGTACGATAGGACTTACTCGATCAACTCTATCTGATTGCAATCTGTCAATTAGGAATGAAAATCTTTCTAATTGTGTTTTGAACCTGTCTACATCTGGTTGGTTTATGGTTTGATCTGTTACTAACTGCTTTCTTACAAGTTCTCCTCTTACCTTATCAGCATCACCTTCTCCTCCTTTACCAGCAAGTGCTCCCAATCCCATTAAACCAAGGAGTGGTAACAAGAGTCCTAATTTACCAGCACCAGCTCTAGGAGATAGACCAGCTCTCATTCCAGTTTGTGGTTTTACTCCTCCTCTCTTACCAAAACCTAATAGTTGTGATATTATAATCGCTGATCCTGTTATAACCTCAGGCAAATATTGTGATAGTGCTGCTCCTGTGGCAACAGTTAGATCTCTTGCACCAGCACCAAAATTACCTTGCTGAAAGTTACCCATCGCTGATGCTAAACTAACACCAGCCACAAGTGCTGCTACATTCATCAGACTTCCCTTCAGACTTTCTGTAGTCTTAAGTTCTTTCTTTAGTAACTTTACTTCTTCATTATAATATCTTTCTCTTGATCTTATATCTCTATTGAGTGACTTTCTTATAACTGACATACTTTCTTCCATTCTGTCCAAATTGGAGAACATGGAAGTTACCTTTGCTGATACTACATTTGTATTAGTCTCTTGTTGTGCCTGTGCATCCAGCAAAATATTTACCTTCTGGTTTACTTCCCCCGAAGAAGGCATTATTGATGATAACTTTGTAATATCAGCCATTAGCTTGCTGTACTTCTAATTTTTGTTTTTCTAATGCACTAGCTAGGTATTTTACATACACCTCTCGCTCCCATGGTATCATCGACTCTATATCACTCAAAGACCACTTATGGTGGTGAATCAAACTAAAATTAGTCTCTAGAAAATTATCTATTGACGTGTGATATAGCATTATCCGAAAAAATTTGCCAAACCCTCAATTTCAACTTTAGTAGCAACCTGTGTATTAGGATTGATGACCTCTCCTTCATACTTCAATTTTGGCATAGTAGCAAAGAACTGTTCAATTTTTTTGAATTGAGAACTGCTAAGTTGCTCAATGAAATTGACAATCTCCTTTAGTGTGCAATCATCCTGTGTCCATGCTTCTTCTTCTGTGTAAACAGTGTCAACACATTTTGCTACAGAATTGAATGCTGCATCAACTCCATCATCATCAGTTTTGTCAGTGACTGTAAAGTTAGTTCTTAGGAATTCATCCATAGATGGATATTTCATAAGAATACTAATCCCACCACCAATATCAATTTTCTTATCATGTCCTTCTGGTACATCTAATCCGATGTCAGATAGTCCAATAGTAAGTGGAACTTGTGTATCTGGTTCATCATTACAGTTGACAAGTAATTCTACTGTCTCACCTACAGATTTACCTCTTATATTGAGAAAAAGGTATTCTAAATCAAATGATGGAAGTTCATCCACTTTGATTCTAGACTGTACACAAGATTTTATGACATTTTTCACTGTGGCGATAATGTCTTTTTGTTTACCACTCTCAAGAGCGATAAGTAGTGCTTTTTCCTCTTTTACAAGAAAGGGTCTGTATTTTACTGGTTTACCAGTAGACAGTAGCGTCAACTCAAATGTGGGTGCTACAACTTTAGGTAATGGCATAATCTTTCAATTCAATCGTTTTATTTAGTATAGCACTAGGCAGTCTCAATTTCTTTATTCTCTGTTTCTGCAAAAGCTTTTGTTGGCGTTGCATCTATTATAGGATCTCTAGTATTAAATTTGTCACTTGTAAGGAATCCGTTACCATTTGATGCAGTTCTGTCAATATAAAAGTACTCATATTTGAACGAGACTGTTGTTTTTATGAGTTCAGACTTACCATATGCTAATGGAGAAGCAATAATATTGACTGGGAAAGCATTTTGAAGATAGTAAGTAATACTATTAGATCTGTTGAATGCAACATCAAAATTATCAGATTTATCTAGTCTCTTGCCCTTATCATGCACCTCCTTACTAAATGCTGTAATTTCTATAGGGCATTTGTAAGTTCTTGGATATTGCAACCTTCTAAATGATGGAGCATCATTGATACGGTCTGTGGTATTGAATCCATGTCCACCTCTGGATAAGTGAGTAGGTGATATAAACTCTAACCAAGCATTGAAGATATCATTGGTATAATAGTCTCTTTGACTATACCATGTAAGGTTTATATCAGGATATCTCCTAAATGTAGCATAATTCTGCGAAACACCTTGTCTCAACCCATCTACCTGAGATGTTTGAATCTGTGAACCAGGTAATAATGCCTCTGAGCAGAATAATGATAGAAATTGACCTGGTGATGCTTGTTTATCGTATAAAGTGCTTTGAGAAAGATAACTTGCTAGACTTTGAGAATTTTCAAAATTTATTGATACATCATATATGTTATTGAAGGCTGGTGCAATACCACCATTTGCTACTCTTGATCTATATAATTCTTCCGTTGGCATGCGGTGCCTATCATTTCTATAGACACTTGGTACTCTAGCCATCTAAATATAGCGTGAACGTGTATACTATGTATGTCATATCAGGGGAAGTTTCGTCCCAGAAACTCAAAAAAGTATAAAGGTAACCCCCAAAATATCATTTATAGATCACTTTGGGAAAGAAAGTTCATGGTATATTGTGATGAGAAACCTCAAATTCTCACATGGGCATCAGAGGAGTTCTTCATACCATACTATGACCCAACTACCAAAAAAGTGAAGAGATACTTTCCTGACTTCTATATCAAGTACAAGAATATACATGGTAAGGTGTTGGAAAAGGTAATAGAAATAAAACCATTGAAGCAATGTAATCCACCCACTCAGAAGAAAAAAACAAAGAAATATATGTATGAAGCACTAGAATATGCAAAAAATCAAGCAAAATGGAAGGCAGCAAAAGATTTCTGTGCTGACCGTAAATGGGAATTTCAAGTAATGACGGAGAAGGAACTTGGCGTATAGCGACGAATTTCCAGACTCAACTTATAGTGGGAGTCCTAAACCTGGCACCCTTTCTATTTTTAGATATGGTGCAAAATATAAGAAAACACTACCATATTGGGATAAAAACCCACTATGCTACATTTTTGGAGCATCTGGTGGTGCATTCTATGGTCTAAACTTACACTACCAAACACCTACTAACAGGAAAGCAGTGCTGAATTATATTGATGGTGGTGGAGATCCAACAAAGGTTCGTGGGTACCATAAATACCTAAAGTCTTATATGGATACTCCTTTCATTGTACTTGGTATGAATGACTGGGATAAAGCGTTATCCTATGGTATGGAGGAATTCCGTAGAGTGATAGGTTCTGTAGAATTGGGTGTCGACGCAGCGACAGTACAAAAAGGTGGTTTTTACAAGTAATGTCATTAGCAGAAGAACAAAAAGAAGCAAGTAGGTACGCAATGACTAATTGTGTATTTGAAGGTGGATCTCTCATGGAAGGGGATTTAGGAGATACCTACTCATGTGAGATGGGTATAAATGGTGATATTGGTACAGATGCAGTAAATGAAGATGGATATCATAGAATTGAAGTAGAGATAACAAATGTTGATGGAAGTGCTGGAACAGAAGAGGTATTTGTAAAACCAATATTATCAACAGATGTTAGTCCGGAAAAAAATAATTTTGGGTCAGTTATAAGAATCGAAACTTTAAGTGGTGAAGTAATAGATTTAGACTCAGAAATAGGTAAAAATTTAGTGAAATCTGATAATTTTAGTGAGTTATATACTAGAACATTAGCACAATTGAAGTTTGTGTCAGAAACTTCTGGAGTACAAAACTCCTTCTTTTCAAAGGATCAATGGGAAGCAGCAAATGAAGCAATTGCAAGAAATGATGACGGTGATCTAAAAGACTTATGGGATAAAATAAACACAGATGAACATGTAAGGAACTCAAGTTTTCCTTGGTTATTCAAATATAAAGACTTGGATACTTTTGAGTATAGTGAGGATCAAATTGGTGTTAGAATATCAACAAAAGAGGGAGAAACCACCATCTTAAATGAAAGAGAAGAAGAAGAACAAACAATAGAGGATTTGGATACAAACAATGGATTAGGAGAAATATTCAAATTATTCCCTGTTCTAAAATATCCTGCTGATGCTGCATATGGGGCTGGTGGTCAAGATTATATCAGATTTGAGACTTTTAAGTATAAACCACCCAATGTAGGTTCTTTTGATAAAGAAACAAGAAAATTGGAAACACCAGCAATAGTAGATTTTATGGCGGGTAAAGGTCCAACTAGATCTACAAATCTTGGAGATTATGGTAATACAATAAAATTACCTATTCCAAATGACCTAAGAGTAAGTAATGGTGTTGAATGGGGTGGTGGTAAAGCAAATGCAATGGAGTTGGCAGCATTTCAAGGTGCTACAAACAAAATTGGTGATGTTGAAAATGGTGGTTTCGGACAGATATTCAAGGGTATGGATAATATTGGTAAATTAATAGATGAACTTAAACAGTTAGATAATGATGACCTAGGTAGTGGAACAGCAACGACAGCATTCCTTGCAAAGATGATGTTATCTTCTATCAATATAAATGTAGACACTAATCAATTTGTTGCACGTTCTTTGGGAATAGCAATAAACCCAAATCTAGAATTATTATTCTCAAGTCCAAAGTTGAGAAATTTCACATTTAGATTTGATTTTGCACCAAATGATGAGGATGACGCTAAAGTGTCTAGACATATAATGAGAGTGTTTAGACAAGGCATGCAACCCACTGGGTATGCTGGTAGGCAGTCTGGTCAACGTGTAGGAACCGCAAATATCTTTATTGGTGCACCTAGAGTGTTTAGAATAGGTTACTTCAATGGATCTAATAGAATTAGAGGTTTACCTATACATAAAATATGTGCTTTGACACAAGTATCAACAAACTTTACACCTGAAAATGTTTACCAGTCTTATGCAGATAGTAGAGCAGTGTCTAACCCTGTTAGATCAACCATGGAATTAGCATTTACTGAGTTGACTCCAATATTTGCCGAGGATTACTTAGATCCAGATGGAGATGGTGGAACAAAACAACAGAAAGATAATACAAGTATATCAGACTTGATAAGAGCAGAAGGTGAGGGAGGAATCCTTCAAGGAGATAATAAAATCAATGTGGAGGATATTGGATTCTAATGGGTTATTTTACAAACTTTCCGAAAGTATCACTTCCATCCTTTGCTGATAATAGGAGATCATCTCTTGATTTTGTTAATTCGACAAATTTATTCAAAAGAGGAAAAATAAGAGAAGAGGTTATAGGTAGCATAGCTGCATTTGAAAGATATTCTATAAATGGTGATGACAGACCTGATAATGTGGCATTTAGAGTATATGGAGATTCATCATTAGATTGGGTAATTCTAATAAGCAACAATATACTAAATGTGAGAGATGAGTGGCCAATGAATCAATATGACTTCAAAAGATATATTGATAATAAGTACTCAACATCACTTCTTACACAAATTCACCATTATGAGTCAAAAGAAGTAAGAAACTCAAAAGGACTTCTTTTACAACAGTCTGGAATATGGGTTGATGCAGATCACTCCTTCTCTTGGTCTGAGGGTGGTAAGAAGTACACTCAAACTGAAACCACGTCAGTATCAAATTTACAGTTTGAAGAAGATAGAAATAATAAGAAAAGATCAATCAATGTAGTAAGATCTAACTATCTTGAAGTTATAAAAGAAGATATGAGAGAATTACTCACATATACTGATAGTAGTCAATATGTCAATAGAAAACTGAAAAAAGGATCTAATCTAAGAATTTTGTCTCCTCGCTAAGTGGTGAGGATTGTTCTCACTATGAGGAACATCCCAAACTAGAGTATATCTGTCGACATCACTTACATTGACAGCACCATGTGGTATCTTGTTGTTGAACCAAAAGAAAGTGCCAGGTGCAACGTAGAATTCCTGATTACCGACTTGATATAAGTATACTCCTTGTAACGATAAGTGATATCTATCTTTGTTTTGGTAATATAACCCCTTATCAATATGCCTTAGGACTTTACCACCTGGCTTGAGCCGAAAGAATGCTGCTCTACCTGTTTCCTTTATATTATGTCTTTCCCAAAATTTGTGCACATTTTTGTACTTATCGTATAATGGTGTTCTTCCTTGTCCCATCGCATCATGCGGATCTTCACCTTTTTGGACTTTTGCCCAAACTAACGGTAAAAACCCATATGGGTTCTTATCGCCACCTATACCTCTTTGCTTAGATACCCAATCCCAGTCATCTAAGTCCATTTCGTCTAAAAACGGTTTTACGTCAATATTCTCTTCTATAATAATAATGTTTTCCATTAAAAAACCTTAAGGGTCATTTTTTGGTCTGAGTTTTTTTTGCCCTTTTCTGAAAACAAAAAGTCATTTTTGGTTTAGGCATGAATAAGTATGTGGAAAGCAATAGATACTCGTGACTTCTCTGACCTATTGACATCAACATAGTGAATCAAATTGCTGTTGAAATAAACTCCTTTGTTTGCTTTAGGTTTTATAACACATGCATTATGATCTGATTTAGGTACAACTGCTGTATTCAAGTACCTATTAGTAAATGGACTCATGATAATAAGATCACCACATCTTGGTGGTGCTTTCAACCAGTATGCTCCACTGATCTGTCCATAAGTATGATGATGCATCATGTTAGATGCACCTTTACCGTTTATGTTAGCAAAAAGATGGACACATTCCAGACCTCTTGGTCTTACTAT
>CEQX01010857.1_pt1 | contig 18133 bp, 15 predicted proteins | sample 356261 | NCBI WGS metagenome assembly CEQX01 (sample SAMEA2621076, study PRJEB7988) | marine metagenome | isolation source: saline water (ENVO:00002010), including | reverse complement strand
ACGCGATTTCCAGTCGCGCGCAATACCAGGCTATGCGATCTCGGCTTCTAACCCTCCCACTTTGCTTCACCGTTTAACGCTCACCCTTGAAAAGTTAGGTTGGTACCAAAGATTTCAATCCGAAACAATTCAAAGGAGGAGCGGGTAGCATACACATGAGCGAACAGGAGCCTGCTCCATCGGTCGAGAAGGGTGAGCATTCTGTTCTCCCATTTCGCCTACGGGATGTTGAACCCTTATACTCATTCTCCGAGATTCACCCTGTTGCAAAATCGCTGGATACCTTGCAAGTCGAACTGAAGTTTAAGGCAAAACTGGCACTTCGTGAGTGGAACAAAGAATATTGGGCAACGCTCGTAATTGGGGTCCTTGCATTTTTCCTTGGCTCTTTATCACCAGAGATTCTTGATGGTGGAGATGCCACTAAAATCGGTATTGAAGGTCTAAACTCAATCAGTGGAATCGGGTATTTTCAAATGCTTATTTCGATTGTTCTGTGGGGATGGTTTGCTATGCAAATTTGGCGGCTGTTTCCGGTTATGCGTATACATGCAATTTCACTGCTTTTTTTCTGGAATGTCACCGTATTTGCTCAAATCCTCTTTCATGAAACACAAATTGATTTCCCAGTGAACGCAAGTCTCGGTGGAATGATGGAAGGTTCACTTGCGATGCTCATTGTCATGTTCTTCGTCTATTATTTTGGTAGAGCAGTTGTTGAAACTCGAGATTACCACATTGAGGAGTATCACGTTCATGAAGATGTGCGATTAACAAAAATGGAAATGGGAGAACATTCTCTTCGAGGATGGGGGCTCATACTCACCCTATGGTTTGTTTTGATCACCCTCTCTGCTTGGGCAGGGGCACATTTCGTTGCAGAACGGGGTGGAGAACGGATGGGTGCGCTCATGACTCATCTCCTTTCTGGTGGCCTTTCAATACCTCTGTTCATGATGCTCATTTGGTATCCACAACGTATGCTTGGAACCGATGCTCAAGTTCAAACACGTGCAGCTATTAACGCAAAGATGGAATTGGATGGGAAAGATGGGATTCAACAAGCGCATGAAGCTCAATGTCCTGAATGCGAGACACCAGTGGCAATCTCAAGAAATAAAGACGGACAGATTCTTCTTCCATGTCCAACTGTTGACTGCTCTGCCAAAAATCTCATCGGAACCACATGTAAGCTCTGTTCAGTGGCCACTCCGACCCGCTATGAATGCCCAAACTGTGGCATGAATGCTCCTGCTCTCGATTATATTTCTGATGTGGAGGCATGGTAATGGATTTCAAAAAATTGCGACAAGACTTTCCGACTTTGCGAGACGAACACGCTCCAGCATACCTGGACAATGCCTGCGTCACCTTGAAACCAGATTCAGTCGTTGATGCAATCCATGACTACTACACAAAAACACCGGGCTGTGGAGGACGTTCAGTTCATCGTTATGGCTCAAAAATTTCTCAATCGACTGCGCAGACACGAATGAAATTACAGCAATTTTTGAATGCTGAATCGACCAGTGAAATTGTGTTTACTCGTAACGCTACTCATTCATTAAACCAGGTAGCACATGGAATGAAATGGTCAAAGGGAGATGTGGTTTTAACAACTGACCGAGAACACAATTCCAACCTCGTCCCGTGGCTTCAACTGGAACAGGAACAAGGTATCGACCACCGAATCGTTGAATCAAATCCCGATAATACATTCAACCTTGAAGCCTTTGAAAAGGCGTGTGCCGATGCAGGTTCAAATCTGAAGATGGTCTCGATGAGTCATGTCGGTAATCTCGATGGAATCAAAATCCCAGTCAAAGAGATAACCAAAATCACTCACGATTATGGAGCACTCATGTGTGTTGATGGTGCTCAATCAACTCCACACATGAATGTTGATGTTCAAAACTTAGGTATTGATTTCCTTGCTTTCTCGATTCACAAGATGTGTGGCCCCTCTGGAATGGGCGGTTTGTGGGGACGATACGATTTACTTGATAACCTCCGTACCATTCAATCGGGAGGACAAACAGTTCGAACTTCGACCTACGACTCAATTGAGTGGGCAAACCCACCCGCTCGTTTCGAAGGAGGATTGGGCAACTTCTCAGGGATGATGGCAACTGGCGCTGCCATTGAGTATCTTTCACAACTTGACATGGATGCTGTCCACCAACATGAGATAAAACTCAATTCAATCATGACAGATGGTATCAAAGACTTACCAGGTATCGAAATAATTGGGCCACTTGACGCAAATAAACGCGGTGGTATTTGCTCAATCCTCATGAATGAATTACCCGCACACGATATTGCCTTGCTTCTAGATGAGGCTGCTGGTGTCATGGTTCGTAGTGGTCAACATTGCGTTCATTCATGGTTCAATTCCAAAGGGCATCTCAATGGTTCCTTACGTGCCTCAGCATATCTCTACAATACTGAAGAAGAGGCTCGTCTTTTTGCTGAAACATTAACTGAAGCGGTACATGCATTCAGTTAAACCTCGAGGTGTTGATGTGAGCCAAGAACTTGACACCGATTCCTACACAGAGGACCATCGCGATATTCTACCAGAAGAGAACCTCGTACTTGTTCAAAGAATGGTCGCATTAGGTGTCGCAATATTTTTCATATCTGCAATGATTTACCTTGGAACTCTTCTTCTTGGAGAGAACGGTCTCGTCACCTATCGACCTGGGCAGCAGGCACTTGATTCACAGGAAATCTATTCAGATTTAATTGACTTCGACGGTATTCAACTCGACGGAGATGGAATCCGTGTTTGCATTGTTGATTCTGGAATAATGCCACAGCACAGTGATCTTGAATCTGTCAACCTTGTAGAGTGGAAAGATTTTGTCGATAACAGAGCATCGCCATATGATGACCACGGACACGGCACGAGTATGGCAGGGATACTTGTTGCTGATGGTTGGATGAAGGGAATCGCTCCAGAAGTTGACCTCTATGTTGCTAAGGCATTAGCTGAGGATGGTTCTGGTATTGATTCCGTTGTAGCAGAGGCAATCGATTGGTGCGCATCGAATGATGTACACATCATCTCACTATCCTTGGGTGGAGCACCCGATATCATTCCCTTTGACCTCGGTTCCGAACGCGGGTCAGATGAAGCGACAAATGACGCCATTGACCAAGGGATTTTTGTCGTCGCTGCAGCGGGTAATGATGGTGGAGATAATGACGATGGAGATGTTTCCAATCCATGTGGTGAACGCTTGGTTATCTGCGTAGGAGGTGTTACTCAAAATGGTGACCACTGGTCTGGATCATCCACTGGTGATAACAATGGACGTTTGTTACCACTGCCGCTTCTTGCACCACGCAGTGACCCAAACAAGAAGCCAGAACTTGTTGCCCCAGCCCATCAAGTCGCTGTGGTAAATTATGAAGGGACCTGGTCCATGGTCGACGGCACAAGCGCCGCAACTGTCTATGTAACAGGAGCACTGGCACTTTTGCTTGAAGAAAATCCGCAACTCACAGAATCGACATCTTCAGCGAATACCGTACAGGTCAAAGAGTGGATCCAGCAGTCCGTTACGCCCAGAGAAAGTCAAACCGGACATGATGATGACTATGGCTATGGATTATTGAATATCCAAAACCTTCTTGATGCTGCAAATGCGTGAACTCATCACTTCTTGGTGAGCGCAACTAATGTACCTCCAAAGAGAGGCATAAATGCAATGTGGTGTGTTTCATTTGTTGATTTAATCAACTCCATCCACTGGTTAAATCCATCAACTAAGAGCATTCCATCTTTATCATCTTCCTCAACATTACCTAAGGGCATATCAGGCTCTACTGTGAACAATACCCCTTTTGAGGAGAGAAAAGGCAGCAAAGCCTCAATATTGCGGGCACGAGTTTCTGATGGTCCATCAACAATGATAGCGTCATTGTCTGACACGATGCGTGGGGATCCCACTTCAAGTCCAGTCGATGAAGCTGCGTGCCAAGCATTGGTTTCACCAATTAAAGCATCGAGGTTTCCTACGACGATTGATGTGTATGACTCAGCATCATGACGGAGCATGAGTCTGCGCAGTATAACTGCAAATTTTGCACCATCCTCGACTAATTGATATCGTTGAGGTGTTGAAGCATCGGTGACAAATAAATCATAAATCCACGCACTTCGATGACCGATACCTGCGCCGACTTCAAGAACGGATTGGGGTTTCAGTTTACCGAGAGCATCTCGAAGTCGGCGAAGAATGGAAATCGACCAAGTCGTCAAACCCATGTGTTGCAACTGTGTTCCGATGTTGGTAGCAATTTCGGGTTCATCACGAGAACGTGAATCATCAGCGGATAACAAGTGGGCTAACACTTCTGCCTTTCCTATTTCAGAATCAGTGCCCTCATGCTCCGTCATGATGGTGCCTTACTGCGCAATGACTTCAAGCCTCGCTTAAGCGCCTGAGCCGGTACCTTCAAACGGGAGAGTATGAGCGCATAGACGGGGAAGTCCATGACTGACAACATCGAAGACCAAGATTTCATCGATGATGATGAAATTATTCTTGAAAATGCAGTGCTCTGCCCGCAGTGTAACGAAATGACCGGACACGCCATTCTCAAAGAAACTCCAAAAGGCACCGGAGCGGACTATTTACTGAAGTGTGAAGATTGTGAAAAGATACATACCGCACACATACGCCCCCCTCCGATAGTAAAGATTCCATTTGTTCTAACCGAAGGCCCGTCCTCCATAACAAAGGCTATTGAAATCGATGCCGATGAGACTCTTGAGTTAGAAGATGTCTTTGAAGAAGATGACAAGTTGTGGTCAATCAATCAAATCGAAATGAAGGATGGGCGATATGTCAAGCGTTGTGAAGCGAGTCTTGTTGTTCGCGCCTCGGCATTACGTTGTGACATGGTTCGTGTCAAACTTACATTAACAAGAGGCGAAGATTCTTCATCTGATGTTTTGGTTGTGCCAGCTGATACCCCCTACACTGCAGGTCATTTGATCGATATCGATGAACATACATGGCGTATTCGAGCAATACATATGGGACGTGCACGCACTCTCCGTGGAACGGTTGAAGCTCGTGACATCAAACGCATGTACTTGCATGAACCCCCAAACCCCGAGCACTTTGCCCCTCGCACACCGAGAGAGCGCAGACAAGCTTGGAAAGAGGGGAAACTCGGTTTCAATCCAAATCCAATACGGCCAAAAGAGGTTGTAAAGAAAGGTGTAACACCTGCAAATAAACGCAAGAAAAAGAAACCACGAAAGTGATTAGGGCCTGTTGGTCCACGGCATAATGAAGGCCTTAGCAACCTGCGTTCCGATGGTGGGATTTTCTTGAAGACGGCGAATACTATACTCATACCATTTCTCACCATAAGGCACATACACTCGAGTGCGATGTCCGTTCTTCGCTAATTTTCGCCGTAATGGACCACGTACACCAAGTAACATTTGAAATTCGTAACCAGGGCCTTTGGCTTTCCGAGCCGGCCCGGCATTTGTTCGCGGGTCGGGTATGTTTGGACCCATTCCATGGGACTCAAGTGCAGATTTTGCATAGTCAATTACCGGCAAATCATGACTTGCAATTGAACAGTAGGCTCCTGCCTCGAGCATCCTATCGATAGATGCATTCGTAGCATCAACAATGTCTTGGTAGGACGTGTAAGCAATATCATCTGACTCAAGATAAATACCCTTGCATATTCGATAATCTGCTGCTGGGCCCAATTCTGCTTCAAGGTGGTTAATGTCGTCAAGCGTACGGAAAAGACGACCTTGCAAAACTGTTCCGACATTCGTCAATCCTTGTTTATGAAGGTCGAGAACAACTTGAATTGTCGCAGTAGTTACACGATAATCTTCCATGTCGAGGCGGACAAAAAGGTCGTTTTCATTCGCAATTCGAACTAAAGTTTCAATATTTTTCATACCAACTTTTTCATCAATAAGCAGACCGAAAGCGGTTGGCTTAATGGAAAGATTTGCATCAAGATTATGTTCTCGAATAGCTTCAATTACAGCAAGATATTCATCTAAGAAAAATTGCGCTTCTTCAAGGGATGTGATTTCTTCCCCTAAGACATCAACCGTAAAACATGCGTTTTCTTTCGATAGGCGCTGCATGATTGCAACAGCATCCTTCAATGTCGGACCTGCAACATACCTTCGAGAAACCCAACCGACAAACCATTTCGGCATACGGATAGTCATTGCCACAATTGACTTTGAAAACCAACTGACCATGGACTCACCCAACTAATCGTCATCGTAGGAGACTCTTGAGGCTTACCTCAATTTGACTTGCTCGATTCACCGTCGAGGAGTGAATAGATCGCCTTCGATGTCATCAGCGGGGCGGAGAGTGACTCAAGATGAGAGCGAATTGCTTGCCGCTGCCAACCCTTGAATGCCTTCTTATCCATCGAGAAAATGATATTGCCTCCAGGATATGCTCGCCTTGTAGCATCGTATGCAGCAGTAATCGATTGTTTCCAATTTCCAAGCGGTTCCTCTCCATCAATCAATGGCGCTATGAAAGGAAGCGCATATGTCGCAAGCATGTGCCCGATACGCAAGCCCGGGTTTAAACCAAGATTGTTCGCTCTCGGTGCGTAGTGACCACCACCGAGTGTAATCAACACCGGTTTCCCTTCATCTTTCAGGGGGTCCCATGAGCCAAATCCGTCACTACCATCGAGTCCAAGTCCGCGATGAATGATATCGGCCAAAAGCTCAGCCGCACCTTTATGTCCCCAAGTTTCAGCGGTTGAACCAACTTCGATGAAAAGTGAGGGGACCTCTAACCATGGACCATGGTGCGTCACTTCCAGTGATGTATCGAACTCCTCTCCAAGGTCAGCGTGTTCAGATTTACGAACCAACTCTTGCCACCACGATGCAAGTCGAGGAGATGGTGGGGGCGCATGTCCAGCTTTACCACCGTAAGGTGGAATCTCTTCTACATCAAGTTGCATAACGCCTACAGGATGCAATGTGAGCGAGGGGCGGCCACTCGCAGCAGAGTGACGGGACGGGAAAATAATCTCGCCAACTGTTTCTCCAGTTGCAATCATCCATCTTTTCGCAAGGAAATCCTCTTGGAGCAAACTACCGGGAAGGATCCATATTCGTGCGTTTAAACGTTTGAATGCAGGTTGACCCTCTACCTGCATCATAGAGTCCCAGTGAGCCATATTCATGAGCGCATCTGATTGATTGGTCGAAGCAATGTCCGTTGCGCTTACTGCGATGAGCGTTACACGTATTTCGCCCATGTTCGATGCTATGGGAATCAACATTTCATACCTTGTACATGCGAGTATTGACAAAGAGGCACTGTGAGCAACCTCCATGGCCGGTTCAAAGATTGACTCTTTACCGTTTCATCCAGCACAGCTCTTACCTTGGGATTCAGGCTATGTTGCCATTGGAATCGATGGAGAGTTTCTCGCATTAGATGTGAATCTTCAAAAAATTGATGATGTCAAAAAACCATTCCCATGTTCTGCTCAACTCGCCACTGTTCTCGACAACCAATTGATTGCCACTTGGGTTGACCATGAATTGATGCTTGCAAGAATGGCTTCTTTTGCCCTCTCGAAACCCTTTGACAACGGCCCGGAGCGTGGCGAACTTCGTACACGAACCTCAATTGATGCTGCACTACATCCCGCTCAAACAATTTGGTCGCATGTGTTGGATGCTGAACCACTTTCACTCTGTTCCAATAATGAACAATTTGTATTTATTTTGTGGAAAAAAGGCATCTATGCGATGGGAAAAGGTACTGGAGAAGATTGGAGAAAACCCGAACCCTCTTGGCCCGAACTTGAGAAGTTGCCTCATGCTGAAGCGATTATTTCTTCATCAATTCAAGGACAGAAACTGCATGTCTGGTCGAGAGGGGGCGGCCATCAAATATACCAATGTAAAACTGGAGAACTGCTCCTGTCTGAAATCATTCCATACGATGGAATACTTGATTCGGTTTTCAGTCACAATGACAATCATCTTCTTTGTTACCAAAGTGGAGATGTGCTTTGGTATAATGCGGAAGGCATTCAAAAAACGGTCCAATTACGCGGACCGGTACAGCACGCACTATGGAACAGTGAACAATCAGCATGGCATATTGCTGGATGGAGAGAAGAAGCATGTCTTTCCCAGCGAGAGCATCACAGCACCCCATTTAGAGAAATACCCGTGCAAATCGTACTGCATAACAGCTTAACTTTACTGCTGCTCAATGACGGGTCATTCTTAGAATCGTCATATCCGTTCCCCTCAACAGCCGATGAGTGAATGATGCTTGAAGCACCAATACAAGTTTCATATCAATTACCGCCACCCTTGACGTGAGGATGGTAAATTCTACAGACAACTGAACTGAAATCACTCGTTGGTTTCAGTGTAGCCACAACGACCACATGACTTGCGGTCTGCGTGAACAGCGAGGAACACACCAGGTCCACATTGGGGACAGAATTCAGCGTTGCGAGTGAGTGTACCATCTTCACCGACGGTATACTTTGACCACTTTGCGCCAGCTTTAGGACCGTCACCCATCACTCGTCACCTCCTTCTTCGGCAGGTGCATCTTCTACAGGTGATTCTTCCTTAGCAGGTGCTTCTTCCTTAGCAGATGCTTCAGAAGATGAGCGAAATTGTTCGTGTCGCTTGTGTATAAATTCTGGTTCAACTTTCATAGAGTCAACGTCACCATAAATGAACGCCAGTCCAGTGGTGAGAGGTTGGCCGAATCGAGTATTGCATTCTTTGACAACAATGCAATCTGGGTTGGAACCAGGTTCAAGTGTCTTAACCAAATTCATCACTGCTTGGCGTGATGGTGTGGCTTGTTTTTCATGCAACCAACTGAAATTAATTTCAACACGGTTGAGTAATTTATTTTCCTTGCGTGATACAATATCCATATTTTCATCTCCTTAACGAACGCTAACTTTGAGAGCGTATTTGCCTGGTTGGTCGATCTTCAATCGCTTAGCGATTTCAGAACGGCTAGGATTCATAATGATGACGTATCCTTGATGCTCTAAAGATACGCGTGCATCTGGATTTCGTGGACAGACATCCACGCCATCTTCGAGAACGAGGTGACATTCACTGCAAACATAGGGAACTTTTGCCATTCATATCACCTCACTCGTTATCCTCTTCTCCGAGCCAGTCGTGACAACCCAGTCCGGGCTGTTTGCTGGTCAATCCAATCTTTGAACGACGAGGGTCAGAAGTGTCGGGTGAGAGAGACACAATTCGTGCACGAACAGAGTCCCCAACGCCAATTCTTCGCTCGGACTTGCGGCCTTGAATAACTCCTGCACCTACGTTTGCTTCGACTTGATCTTCCATGATTTGTGATTTGTGAAGCAATGCTTCCATAGGTCCTATACGGACAAAAGCTCCGAATTCGTTCACTTCAGAAACTGCACCTTCGACAACTTCGTAATCATCCATACAGAACAAAACTGCATCAAAGCGAACTCGCTGATAGATTGCACCATCGCCGTGAATGATTCGTCCTCTGCCAAGTGGTTCGTGATTTGATGTAACCAGAATGAAACGGTTGTCATCATCAAAACGACCTTCAAAGGCAGTCATTGAAAGACGGTCAATGTGGTCATTGAGTGATGCACCCTTGCGCATATACTCAGCTGGAATGCGGATTGTGTCTTCCTTTGTGACAATTTTATACATCGTGTTCACCTCAATTCGCTCTCAAAACGCACAGATGAGGAAAGAAGTGGGAAACCCATTCCGTCCTTCACCGGCGTGTGCCTCAAGAGAGAAGTCGACCGTAGTCATTCTCTCCACAGACGACCCCTATTTAATGCACTCGCTTTGTAAATGGTAGATTCAAGTCGAAAAAACGCTTCTGTCGTTACATATGATGGCATAAAAAAGAGTCGAAAAGTAGGGATTTTTTCATGCACATCGCCATAAGCCATAACAACCCCCCGAGGCCCCTACTATGTGATGACAAGTAGCACGATGCATCGGACGGGCAAAATTGCCTACGCGATTGTCCCTCTGCTGTTGCTCATACTCTCATCACTTTCACCGCTCCTTTTGAACCATGGAGATACTCGAAATCATCTTGAAAAACCTCAAGATGTTGCTTTTTCTTCAACCAATGAGTCATGGGGTGGACAAACACAGCCATGGGGTCAGTACGCACGAACTCCGACCCATAATGGCACCATGCCTCCACACAGCCCCAACGGTGGACCTGGAGAAGGAAGTGTAGACGATGTCACAATTTTTGGCAGTATTGACAGCCCTGTAATTAACTGGGTTGGTTTTGAAAACGGTGTTGATGCCTATGGCTCAATTATCGCAGATTTTTCTCAGAGTATTACTGCAAATAATGCCGCACTTGAACGATGTGGTGAAGATGAACTGTTTGCTGTCACCGTATCCAAAGACGGAGGAGAAAGTAGACTCACAATTCTTTCAGGAGATGATGCAAAAACGGCTTGGGAAGTCAATTTAGGACAAACCAATGATATTCGATCAACACCTATTGTTCACGACATTAATGATGATGGTAAACCCGAAATTATTGTTGTCTACGACACATCCAGTGCCCTACAGGTAGAAATGTGGTCACCGGAGTTAACATGCTCCGAATCTGGATGGCAAAAAAATGGCCATAGTAATGAAAGATTGTGGAGTTACAGCGATAGTGATTACCGTATTGGCATCACAAGCCCTCATACCCCATCCAGCCAGTCAAACCATCGTTCAGTAACCCAACCATTGCTCGCCGATCTTGAACTCGATGGAACCCCTGAATTGGTTCTGTCAGTCGTTGACGAAGGCTCTGATGATCCTACTGTGCTCTCTTTTGATTTAACGACAAGTGTACCATCACAGCCTGACTGGGATATTTCACTTGACCGAGGTACACACCCGTCAGACCCTACATGGGCTGCACTTGACAGTTCGACTACTGCAATCGTTTTGACGACTATTGACTCAAATTCAGGAAACATGTGGGTTTGGAGAATCGATGGTGCATCCGGTTCACTGGATTGGGAAAGAGTTGCACTGCAGGGTACTGACTCTGATTCCGATTCTCCCCGTTTGCGTTTACCGGGGCCCGTCATCGTCCAGTTGGATGGTGATGATGCTCCAGAAATGATTCTTACCGTTCCGACCGATTCAAATGGCGCTACATCAGGTAACGGTGCTCGCTACATTGGAATGGAATTAACATCGACCACTGAGATTTTCAATTTTAGAGCACAAAATGGATATGCAGATACACAACCACTTCCAATTGATACAACGGATGATGGCATTCATGACCGTCTATGCTGGGTCACATGGTATTCAGAATCATCGATAAGTTTCAACCGTAAGGGAATGGCTGGATGCCACGATATTAGCCTTTCAACCCCATTGAAAGAATGGAGTCGAGATTTGCAACGTGGAAACGGCAATGACAATGATGAGATTGGAGTATCTGCGCCTATATGGATGGACATTAACGATGATAATGAGCCAGAAATCATTGTTGCATTTGGTCAGAGACTCTGGGCATTTGACGGCGAGACTGGGGCGTCTGCAGATATCAACAATGCTTGGTCGTCACCTCTTGCCATGCCACACAGAGTATGGGCAAGTCCTGCAGTTGCAGACATGGATGGAGATGGTACATTAGACATTTTGATAGGTGACATTTTAGTGTCACAAAGTGCCTCAGATTTTGCACCTCTTGCCGACCAGAGAGGTATCAGTTTCAACCCCGCAGAACCAGATCCTGGACAGCAGGTTACAATTACAGGACAATTCTCAAACATTGGGACTGTCGAAAACGATGATGATCTTGATGCTGTGCTGTTGCTCAACGGCAATGAGATTGCAAGAGAACGTTTTGATGATGTAGAACCAGTTTCACCTTCTGGCGAAGGTGGTCCGTTGACCTTTAGCGCCGTCATTACCGCTGAATTAGGAATCCATAATGTCACGATGGTTTTGGATGTAAATGGTAACATTTCAGAAGCAAGGGAAGACAACAACATTGCTACAACTCAACTCGCAATAGTAGAACCGTACGTAGCCCGAATTGACTTACCCCTCGAAACGCCACGCATACCGCCAGGTTCGACAGAACTCGTCTCTATCGAAATATTAGCACTTGGATCGAGGACTGCAGATTGGAGCCTCTCGTGGGATGATAGTTCGTTGCCTGATGGGTGGACCTTCTCGCTGCAGAGTGGCGCAGACACAAACCCAACACTTGTTCCCGACAGTCCAATCTCGATTGGGTTTAATGTTGGAATACCAAGTGATGCTTTAGGCGATGCGAACAGCTTTGTCGACTTTACACTGACCTTAGATGAGGATTCTTCGATTACCACTGTAATTCAAATGCCTATAGAGGTTCTGCGTACGAGGGGCTTGTCAGTTACCGGCCCAAGTGGACTTGGGACAACTGAAGGATATGGACGAGTTCTCGGCGTCGCAAATGCTTGGATGGTGGTTGAAAACCTGGGAAATGCCCAAGAATCTACAACATCGATTGATTGGACTGCACCCTCTTGGGGTGGTTCTCCATCATTGCACGATTCGAGCGGTAATGAAATCTTTGCACTCACTCTGAATCCGAAGGAGGACGTCGAATTATTTGCTCACTTAGACGTTCCAAGTTCGATCAATCCCGGTTCCTCGACCTCAACGACACTTACACTTTGTATCGGAAGCGGTAGTGAAACACTTTGCCAAAATTTGGAGATTCACTTTACTGCTGTCGACTCAACCGTAAATCCAATTCACACACGAAGCCTTCCGAATGCCACACTTACATGGGACATAACAGCAGATTTACCCCAAAGTGGGGAATTGCAATGGAACATGGTCGACGCGCAGATGATTCAGACAAACTGGCAATGGTCAGCGAGTGGAAATCTTGAAATCAACGGCTCAAACCTTGAACTAAGTGGTAGTAATAACGGTGTTGGAACGGGTACTTTGAGCCTACAGCTTCCGACCAATGCTGTACCATATCGACACGTTTTTACAACCAGTGATGCATCCGAAAGCCATTCAAATTTGACATTCTCTTTACAAGTGTTACAAATTTACAGATCGCAAGCAACCATTTTGGAACCGCTTCCTGACATTGAGGGAGAACCCGTTTCTATGAACGTCACCGAACCTCAAAATGTACGCCTGAAACTCGAAAATCCAGGAAACGGAGACGATGAGTTTCTACTATCGGCTCATGCAAACCCATTGACAGGCATAGAATCACCACCCGTGAGTTTTGTGTTCATATCTCAAGAACAACGTTCCTTAGGGCCGCTGGCTTATACGATTGCAACTGTTGAGGTCACGTTAGGTGCTGATGTTGCTGCACAAACACCGTTTGAATTAGAATTCCTATGGACTTCACTTGGCGACCCTTCCGTCCATGATTCTGTTGTTTTGCTCGTTGAAGCAGAACCCGACCACCGATGGGACGTGAACATTACATCTGGGACTGAATACCTTGTATCTCCTGAAGAGGCTGTGGAAATCAGTTTTTCTGCGAAGAATACGGGTAACGCTAATGACACGCTTCGATTAGTCCCTTCATTCACATACGCATACTCCGGTCTTGACTCATCCATATGGAACGCCACTACTTTCGTTGGAGAGGAATTAGCAGTTAACCAGTCATCGACATACTCGCTTAATTTTTCTGTTCCTTCCACAGCCTGGTCTGAATCGGTCGCTCACCTGCAGTTGGGTATCTATTCGGATGATATATGGGTGCAAGATATCACACTTAATTTGACAGTGAAACATATGCCAGGATGGAGTTTCAATCTGGCAAATACATCGCTTACGATTGATCCAAAAGGACAAAACCTGACATTGACAGTCGACCAACTTGGTAACGCACCAACAGCCCCTTATTTTGCAAAAGCCGGAGCGGGATGGAACATCACTTATCCAAGCAGTGGTGATGTCGTTAATCCAGGCGATTCCACATCTGTATCCATACACGTTATTCCCCCTGAAGGGGCAGTCGCTGGAGAGATTGGAATCCTCAAAATTCGAATAAGCGATGCAGATGGCTCTGGTTCAACTGTTCAAGAAATACCGGTTCGTGTTGGTGAAGCGCCGAACCTATCAATTGCCCACAAGGGTGTTTGGAAAATCAACGACAATGGGGGAATGCCGACCGCTTGGGTGGAGAATGTTGGAAATGATGTTGCTGTTCTCCAGCTCGGCGTGTCTGGATTGCCAAGTGGATGGATTGTTGAAGGACCTCAACAAATGGTCATTGCCCCGAACCAACTTATTGGAATACCTCTGAGTTTACTGCCAAATCAAGATTGGAACGGAGAACGATTCATTGCTTCGCTTGAAGTAACGCACCCAGCATTGGGCCTACAAATCCATGAAATCGAAATAGAAAGAGGCATTTTTGCATTTGGCTCGTCACCGGTAGTGCATGCTGCTTCGGGTTCTCAAGTTAGCATTCTTATGAACTCAAATATCACCTCTGATAGTCTCATCAGCGACCAAGGCATAGAAATAAACGGCAATTCAATTCAACTTGAGATGACTGGTCAACGAACAGAAAGCATCCTGACTGTTGCCACCGATTCAAGTGATTCACTCTCTCTTTACCTTGCAGGCTATCTCCTGCCAAGTGTAACAGCGAACTGTGAACTCGAGAGTTCTGCTTTCTCTCAACTCGGTCTACAAAACTTGGAAGGGCGTGTTGGTGAATGTTCGCTTACTGCTGGTGAGGAGGCAATACAAGCCACGCTCGTGTTGGTGAGCAACACCGGGGAGCAAATCGAATTAGTGACCAAAAATATCCAACTCGGAGCCATGGAAAGTGGCTCTTTTGAGGTAAATGTGTCGCAATGGTCGCCCGGTGCAGGAGCCATAATTGTTGAAGTGCGGGTCATAGATTCATTTGGACGAACCCTTGATACCGACACAGTTTCCACGGTTTCAAGAAGCAGTGGCTGGAACATCGGAATCAACAGTTTCATCGTCAACGATGCGAATGAACTCGAACTCAGCACCCTAAGAAGCGGTTATGAACGGCTTTCTGACGTCACCTGCCGTATTGAGGTGACCAGTTTGGATTCTGCATGGAGTGCGTTGCTTATTGTCGATGTAGTTACCCCCGACTACCCGCCAACATTTGTCATCAAAGATACTGATGGAATTGCTGGTGAAGAAGACCAAATTACCGAATACCGATTGGAAGCTACTCTCTCTTGCGACTCACCATATGATGTAGACGATATTAGCGAGGATAATTCTGGAACCGCACGTTTCACTCCAAAGAGTGAACCAATCGTAGAACAAAGTGACGTTTTCATTAGTCTTCTCGTTGCGAGCATCTTGCTTGTCGTCGGTTACTTCTCAGGAATCTTTACTCCCAGTTCCACGAGCATGAGTGCTGCAGGAAAAAAGAAATCGGAAAAACCGATGCCAAAAATTTCCGAGGAAAAATCTGATGTGCCCAAACCGGAAGATGAAGACGACGATGACGAATTCTCCTTTGTTTTCGAAGACGAAACTCCTGACGAAACCGAGGAGCAAATTGTAGAAGTCTCGGTTGAAGAAGTCATCATCGACATTGATGATGAGACCGATACGAGTGCTTCTGGACGATTAGCAGCGTTGCGTAACGAAATGGACGGAGATAATGAGCGAAGTCTAAGTCGTGAAGAAAGAATGAACAAATTCTTCGCAGACAAGTGAGAAGCAAGGGCTTATGACAGTGTTACTGTGCCAAGAAACCATGGACCTTGCGAAATTTGATGGCGGCACATCTCCCTTCATCACGCTTGACGCATGTAACGGTGAGAGGGCGAATGCCGTGCTACTCGCACTGGAAGCGAGTTCGAATGGCGACCATGAACTATGGACAGATCTGATAAATGATGATTCGGCATTGAAAAAAAGATTTGCAGAACAAGGTATTGAAAATCCAGAATTGAGAACAAATATCCCTTGGGATGATGCATCAGTACTGTTTACCTCGTCGGTAGAATTGTCAAATGAAGGCGCTCCTTTGCAGGTTGCTGACGCACTGTTGAGAGAAAAAATTGGTCGATTCCCTTGGGGTGATGGGTCACCTCTCAGCTACATGCATGAATTCATACGTCCAAACAGCAATCGACAAGTCCAGGGAACGGCTGATGGTTATGAAAAGATTGTCAAGCTATTGGAAGTTTTATCACAACGGTGCGGACCTTCCCACCTCGGTCACGACAGATATCAAAACGGTCATGGTGGCTTGGATATACGAGGTTTCCTTAATCAAGAACAGGTAAGAGATCTACGTTTGGCGCTTTCTGGACGCTCTTGGAGCGTCACTGCTGATGAAGCAATTGATGGGGGTATGCGAGATGTTAGCCGAAATCTTATCGCAATATTGCGTGGAGCAGAACGACGAAATGTCGGTTTGATCCTGCGATCACATTCGTAATCAGAATGTTTGCGATGTTAGTCGCTCATACATTGAGGCATACAAATTCGCAGTTTGGTCTATGACTTCCTGAGGAAGTGCTGGAATTGGTGGATCAGCCGTACCTGCATCCCGAGCTGCCTTGAGTTCTGCTTGATGACCTGTCTCAATGTAGTGGGTTCGCACCGATTCTTTGGAAAGTTCGATACATTCACCGTTTGCATATGCCTCTGCATCCCACCATCGATCTTCATCGAGTGTTCCGAATGTGTCAACAAGGACCACCTTACGGCCGGGACCAAGTGCGAACTCCTTCTTGCCATCAACGTGAATGAGGCCATTCTTTGCAGCTTCTCGTTCAATAAGGGCGTCGACCTTGAGCACTGCTTCAAAGATTAATTCCAGTTCTTCTGGAGTGATGTTGGAAATTTCAAGTGCCTCTTCATTGGTAATATTTCGGTCAAATGCCTCAAACTTCGTGGTTACTTCGAGGAAGGGTTTCGAAAGCTTCGCTCCGTACTCACAATCCGGAGATACGCCCAGTTGCTCAGCGGTGAGTTCACCTCTTTGAAAGCGTCTCCAAGCAGAACCTGAGAGGTAATGACGGCAGATGATTTCTAATGGGACAAATACCCATTCCATATCCCTCGGAATCATTCCTGGTTCCTTGATGACTTCGACTTTGCGAACAAGGCAACGATCTGCAGCATTGACTTCAACGAGGTGAGTTCCACATATTCCTTCCTCCTCAATCAATTTGAACCAGTGCGCTGTCGTCCGATTAAGAGATTCCCCTTTACGTGGTATGAGTGACGGAATGATCTGATCGAATACAGAAATTTGATTCGTAAATCGAAATTCGAGAATATCGGGGTCATCTGTAGACCAAACTTGCTTCACTTTACCTTGATAGAGCATCTCTGCCATAGGCTATGACCAACGACAAAGGCCTTTGAACATTTCAGTCGAAAATGAAGGGCTAAATGAGCCCTAAGGCATCTTCCATACGATTCAATTCAGGACCAGTAGTCTCAGTACCTGCTACAGCGCCGTTGTTCGTGGCGCAAACACCAGCCCCCACATATGGTGAGCCGAAGGCGACAGTGCCAACCATGGGAGGCACACCGAGAACCTCTTGGATAACAAGAACCTCTTCTGGTGAAACATCTGGATGAAGGAGAACTCCCTGATCATTACAGACCCCAAGGCTACCAACAACATCCTGCCCAGCGATGGTAGAAACACCGACTTGAACACCCATGACATCAGCCATTATCTCCAGGCCATCTTCTGGAATACTCGGTGATGCAACAGCACCTTGTTCGTTGACCAGCAAGAGGTTTCCAGCAGTATTAACGCCACCCTCCATCACAACAACATCACCGAACGCAGTCAGCATATCGATATCAGATTCACTTGCGATGTCAGCTACTGCCATTCCACGAGAATTACCAGCAACAAGTGCACCTATGAGATTTGAACCACCGATGGAAATCGGATGCATTTCAAGTTGTAGGGTTGCCTCGAAAATGTCGAGAATATGTTGAGGTAATTCTGGGGGATGAAGAAGGATATTTCCAACTGCTGCCAAGTGAATACCAACTTGGTCGCTTCCGAAAATGTCCGCAGTATCAATTGGCATGAGACTTCCTCCAAGCAGAGCGTGTTGG
>CEQX01023064.1_pt1 | contig 18177 bp, 15 predicted proteins | sample 356261 | NCBI WGS metagenome assembly CEQX01 (sample SAMEA2621076, study PRJEB7988) | marine metagenome | isolation source: saline water (ENVO:00002010), including | reverse complement strand
AACATAAAAAAATCCAAGTCTAAAACTCTTAGTAATGATAAAATAGTTTTTACAAGTATTTCAAGGATAATACCATACAAGGGTCATTCACTACTTATAAGAATTTTTGAAATTCTTTGTAAAAAAAATAAAAATATTTATTTACAAATTGTTGGAGATACCTTGCCACACTATCAAAAATATTTGGATAAATTAAAATCAGATGTAAAAGAAAGAGGATTATTTGATAGGATTATATTTTTAGGGTTCAGAAATGATACTAAATCAATTTTAGAAAATTCTAATTTTTTTATTCATACACCTATATCACCTGACCCATTTCCAACTGTTATTTTTGAAGCCATCCAAAGCAAAACACCAGTCATAACAAATAATCTAGGAGGTGCTATTGAAATATTAAATGATGGAAAAAATGGATTAATAATTAACAATAATTTAATTGAAGAATCGACAAGAAAAATATTGGCATATATTGATAATCAAGGCTTACAAAAAGAAAATATTGAGAAAGCATTTAATTATGTTTGTAATAGCTTTACGAAAGAAAAATTTGAGAGAAAAATTATAAATACTATTGAATAAAAAACTAAAAATAGCAATTATTGGATCAAGAGGCTATCCATATGTTTATTCTGGTTATGAAACTTTGGTTAAAGAACTTTCAGAGAGACTAGTAAAAAAAGGTCATTATGTTAGAGTTTATTGTCATAGATCATTATTTATAGAAAAACCAAAATTTATTAATGGAATTGAATTGATTTACACACCATCAGTTGAAACCAAATTATTATCACAATTTATAAACTCTTTCTTCTCGTTTATTCACGTTTGTTTTTCAAAAACTGATGTCGTATTAACTTTAAATTCAGCTAACGGTCCATTTGGGATATTAACAACTTTTTTTGGAATAAAATCATGTATTAATGTTGATGGCTTAGAATGGTTACGACCAAAATGGAAAGGCTTCGGATCTTATTACTTTAAGATTGCTTCAAAACTTGCTACTATTTTTTTTGACGAGATCATTACAGATTCAATTGAAATGAGTAAAATTTATTTGGAATCATTTAATAGAAAATCAACAGTTATTTCATACGGACCAACAATGATTAAAACTAATAAAAAAGAAATTTTACCAAATTATAAATTGAATGAAAAAGAATACTATTTGATAGTTGGGCGAATGATACCTGATAATAATGCTAAATTAATTATTGATGGATTTTTAAATTCTGGTACAAATAAAAAACTTGTAATTATTGGTGATGTACCTTACAGAGATAAATATGCTTCCCAAATAAAAAAAATTGTTTCAGATAAAATTGTTCTCACAGGATACATAAAATCCCAAAATCAACTATCACAATTTTATAAGAATTGTTTTGGATATATTCATGGACATGAGTTTGGCGGGACTAACCCTACAATGATTAATGCATTAGATTTAAATTGTAATATTTTGGCTTTAAAAACTAAATTTAACCAGGAGATGCTATTAAACAGAAAAGATATTTTTTTTGAAAAAAATCAAAATTCTATTAAAAATTCTATTATAAATTTTGAAAAAAATTATAAAAGCACAAACAATCTTAATAAAAAATATAATTTACCAAAAAAATATGACTGGAGTCATATTGCTAAACAGTATGAAAGTTTATTTTTTGAGCTTATTGAAAGGTAGATTATAAATAAGTTTAATTGAACTGTGGAAACTTGAAACATCTCTACCAGGTTGATAATAGTCATTGCCTTTCTCGGTTAACTCCCATTGATAGTTTAGTGAACGTATAAAAACTAAGTTAGATGATATCCAGAACCTTTTAAATTTTTTTGTGAGATTTAAATGTAAATTAAAATCTTTCCAATATCTTCTAAAATCGCCTGAATCCTGAAAAGCAGCATAGTAAAAATCATTATCATTTTCAATAATTTCAAAACCTAAAGAAATTAATTCCTGATTCTTGAATTTTGTTAGTGAAAAATAATGAGAATTACTACCAGGCCCAATTCTTGAACCAATAACTTCTCCATGATTAGTATAGCCATGTTTTATGAATGCATGTCGGTACCATGAACCACCGCCACGAAGAAGTCTTGTACCACTCTGCTCCATTTTAGTCCACTCCCAACTTAATTCATAATTATTTTTATTATAATTTAAAATTTTCTTAATTCCTAAAGTTGATGCTCTTGCACTATCATCATCAAGCATTAAATCACGAAAGTTTAGTTTTGAGTCATCATAGTGGTATTCAGCGTAAATTTCTGCTTTTTCTTTTTTCCAAATCCACCTAAAAAAAAGCCCAGCTCCTTGATCTATTTGTTCTTGTACATCAGAATTTAAATCATTTTTTCTAAAAATATTAGTAAAAACAGGGAAATAATTCGATTTACCTAACCATGAGTATCTTCCTTCACTAAGTGCACTATACATTTGTGCCCAACGAATATGTCCTAAACTTAGACCATCGACCCATTTTGGAGAATACACTAACACCATTCCTTGAAAATATCTCCAATCAACCTCACGAATTTCATTTTCTTTAGGAATATACAATTTAGCTCCGCCATAAGTTCTATCGATATTTGGAGGTGTGTAACCAGATGGTTCTAAGCGGCCCGAAATTATCTGCCATTCAAAATTACCAATACCAGTTTTTAATGGTTTTATACTGTTAAAAGTGATGTGTTTAAATCCTCTAGCATGATTACTCATCATTATACTATTCCTTTGTGATGGTCCCCACCAAATATTTTCATTAGAAACGCCTATGGAAAAAGATTTAAAATTTAATTTGATATTAGATTGTCCAATCAATATTTGGTTTTGCCTTTTAAGGCCATATCTTTCTGGAATATCTATATTATTCCAGGTACTATATCTTTGAGCCCATATTTCATCATAGTGGCCTTCCCAAAATCCATCATATTCAAGATTGTCCGCGTAGATATGCTCTGGATTAATCTGGATACTCAATGGGCCTAATTTTAAGTAAAAACCAAAGCTAAATAGATGTTGGTAACCACTATTTGTTATCATACTGCCATTATTAGTCTTGTAAGGATGTTTTGAATTATACTCAATGCTGTAATTTAATGGTAGTATTGAAATTTTAATTTTATCATTTGGAGTTGAGATCAAATTACTGTAAATACTATTATAATTAGATTTAGTGTCCATTTGAATTGACATTAAACTTATAGGTCTTATTGATAATGAGTTGTCAATCTCAATTTTACCATCTAACTGCATGATTCTACTGTAATTGTAAAAAAAACTTTCGTTGAGAGTAACAGATTGTGTATTAGCTATAGAATAAAGTAATAAAAAAAAAATTTTTTTCTTCATTATTTGTATTTTACAACTCTAATCTTTAGATTATCGATTGACCAACTTTCATCACATTTTTGCTGTGGAATTCCGTCTTTATCTATTGCATTAGGCTGATAAAGTTCATCATAAAATCTTACAACTACTGCACCTCCATCATTGTTAAAGCCCTTTTCAATCTTATATAATGTTGTTGGGCCACTAAAAAAATTGTTATTACACTTTTTTGGTAAATCAGTTTTGATATGTCCAGTGCCTGGATTATTTTCAGAGGGGTAGTTACCAGGATATGATTGCCTTAAGCAATAGTTTGAATAACATGGTGAGTTTGAGAAAGTAGTAACAAACTTATCAAAATCTGGGTCCTTGTGTAAATCCATATCAGGTTTGAATTCAATCACCCATTTATCTGGCTTATCATTTTCTTTAAATCCATTTCTATTACCGTCCCATGAACCGTGAATGTAGAGATCAAACGATAAAAAAACATAATCATGATCTCCTGGATCGCTTAGGTGTAGTGTAAAGCCATCATTATTGAAATCTCCTAAAACAGTAGTATTATTATAAGAAGATAGATTACCTCCATCTATCTCAACAGGGATTGTGGTCTCAAAGTTTTCATCAAAAACAAGAACATCACTAACAATTTCTGGGTAAGAACATGAATTATATAATATTAAGCTGAATAGTACTAAAAGAGTCTTTTTTATCATTGAGTAAACAAATATAAAATATATTAAATTCTAGTGCTCACAAAAAAAATTTTTTCAATTTAAAAAAAACAAGTAATTTTATTACTTGATTTATGTTAGAACATTTAATAAAATCTAAAACACGACTCAAACTTTTAATTAAGTTTTTTGTTAATATTGGAAGCACCGGATATTTAAATGGTTTAGCTAACGAGTTTGGAGATTCCACTAATTCAATCAGAAAAGAGTTAAATAATTTATCTTTAGCTGGTTATTTAAAGAAGACAATATCAAACAACAAAGTCATTTATTCTGCAAATATTAATCACCCACTTTATGAAACACTCCGTAAAATAATTAGACAACATTTGGGTATAGAGGAAGTTTTAGAGGCTATTGTAGATAATATTGGTGATGTTAATGAAGTTTATTTAATGGGTGATTCAGCTAGAGGAATAGACTCAGGTTTTATAGAAATTTTAATTATTGGTGAAAATATAAATCAAAATTATTTGGAAGAAATTGAAGTTAAAATTGAAAAATTATTAAACAGAAAAGTTATTTTTTCATCTTCCAATTATTTTAGTGAAAAAAAAGGGTTACTAATCTATAGAGCTTAGTTTCCTCAATTTTATTAAATTTGCTATCCTTTTTTTGTGGATGGTTTAGCGAAGCTGTACAAAAACTTAAAATATGAGTTACTTTTTTACATCAGAGTCCGTTAGTGAAGGACACCCTGATAAACTATCAGACCAAATAAGCGATGCGATTATTGATAATTATTTGGCTTTTGATCCAAAATCAAAGGTAGCCTGTGAGACATTAGTAACAACCAATCTCGTTATTTTAGCTGGTGAGATAAAATCCAATTCTAAAATTGATGAGTTGCAAATTGCTAGAAACGTAATACGAAAAGTCGGTTATGATAACAAAGATTACCTTTTTGATTATCGAGGTTGCGTAGTTAACAGTTATATTCATGGTCAATCACCTGATATAAATCAAGGAGTTGAAAAAGAATTAGCTGAGGACCAGGGTGCTGGGGATCAAGGAATAATGTTTGGATATGCATGTGATGAAACAAACAATTTTATGCCATTGGCATTAGAAATTTCCCATAAAATACTTGAAGAATTAGCTATAATTAGACGTGAGAATAAAGATATTAAATATCTCAGACCAGATTCTAAATCACAGGTTACTTTAAGGTACGATGACAATAATAAACCAGAAAAGATTTCAACAATAGTTATATCCACTCAACATGATGATTTTGATTCTGAAGAAAAAATGCTAGAAAAAATCAATAATGACCTTAAAAAAATTCTTATTCCAAGATTGATTAACAAATATCCTGAATACAAGAGATTTTTTCATAATGATATTAAATATCATATAAATCCAACAGGTAAATTTGTAATCGGTGGTCCTCATGGAGATACTGGCTTGACTGGAAGAAAAATTATTGTAGACACATATGGTGGTAAAGGAGCTCATGGTGGTGGAGCTTTTTCAGGTAAAGATCCAAGCAAAGTGGACAGAAGCGCTGCATATGCCTGTAGACACATTGCAAAAAATTTAGTAGCTGCTGGGATAGCAAGTGAGTGTTTGGTGCAGGTTGGATATGCTATTGGCGTTGCTGAACCAATGGGTATCTTTGTAAACACTTATGGAACTTCAAAGCTAGATTTATCAGACAGTGAAATAGCGTCAGAAATTAAAAATATTTTCGATATGCGTCCTTATCACATTGAAAAAAGGTTAAAGTTGAGGAATCCTATTTATGAAGAAACAGCATCATATGGTCACATGGGAAGAAAACCAAAAGTTGTTAAAAAAACCTTCTCAAATAGTTTAAATAAAAAAGTTACCATGGAAGTTGAATTGTTCACATGGGAAAAGCTGGATTTTGTTAATATTATAAAAAAACATTTTAAAAATATATGAAAAGAAAATACATACCTTACAAAGTAAAAGATATATCTCTTGCTGAATGGGGAAGAAAAGAAATTAGGTTAGCAGAGGCTGAAATGCCAGGATTGATGGCTATTAGAGAAGAGTATAAAGGGTCAAAGCCTCTAAATGGGGCTAGGATAGCAGGATGCCTACACATGACAATCCAAACGGCAGTTTTGATAGAAACTCTTGTAGACCTTGGAGCTGATGTTACATGGAGTTCTTGTAATATTTTCTCTACTCAAGATCATGCAGCAGCAGCAATAGCAGCCGCGGGAATTCCAGTCTACGCTTGGAAGGGAATGAATGAGGAAGAATTTGATTGGTGTATCGAACAAACTCTGTTTTTTGGGGAAGATCAGAAACCATTGAATATGATTCTTGATGATGGTGGTGATTTAACAAACCTCGTTTTAGATAAGTATCCAAATTTAGTTGAAAAAATCAGAGGACTTTCTGAAGAAACTACAACTGGTGTGCACAGGCTTTACGAGAGAGTGAAAAATGGTACCCTACCCATACCAGCGATTAATGTTAATGATTCAGTAACAAAATCAAAGTTTGATAATAAGTATGGTTGTCAAGAAAGTGCCGTAGATGCAATTCGCAGAGCTACAGATGTAATGATAGCAGGTAAAAGAGTTGTTGTTGCAGGTTACGGTGATGTTGGCAAAGGAACAGTTGCTTCTTTTAAAGGTGCTGGAGCAATCGTAACGGTTGTCGAAATTGATCCAATTTGTGCTTTACAAGCTTCCATGGATGGTTTTGAAGTAAAAAAAATGACAAGTGTTATTCAAAGTGCTGATATCGTTGTTACAGCAACTGGAAATAAAGATATATTAAAAGAAGAACATTTTAGAAATATGAAAGATAAGACCATTGTTTGCAATATTGGACATTTTGATAATGAAATTGATATGGCATGGCTTAACAAAAATTATGGAGATACTAAAATAGAAATTAAACCCCAGGTGGATTTGTATAATATAGACGGAATAGATATTATTATTTTAGCAGAAGGTAGATTAGTTAATCTAGGGTGTGCAACAGGTCACCCAAGTTTTGTAATGAGTAATTCATTTACTAATCAAACATTAGCTCAAATTGAGCTTTGGTCAAATTATAGCAATTATGAGAACAAAGTTTACATGTTGCCCAAACATTTGGATGAAAAAGTTGCTAAACTGCACTTAAAAAAACTCGGTGTAGAACTTGAAGAGTTAAATGCAGAACAGGCGAAATATATTGGCGTAAATGTTGAAGGGCCATATAAGCCCGATTACTACAGGTATTAAAAAATGGAAAAAGGATTTTTAAATTTTGATGAGATATTATTGACAATAAAATTTAATTGGCTAAAAATATTTTATTCCATAGTAATTTTTTCAGTTATTGGTGTTGTAATTGGATTTACAACTCCTTTTGAATACACTGCATCTACTAAATTATTACCAAAAACTAGTAATTCATCAACATCGTCGATTGGAGGTCTAGCTAGTCTTACTGGATTTAATTTATTGAGTGGACTAGGATCAGATGAGACTATACCTGCCCAATTATTTCCTGAAATTTCTGAAAGTATTACTTATAAAATTAGAATTGCGAATTCAAATATAGATTTTGGTACTGGAAGAATTTCTGTTCGTGAATATATTTTAAATAATTATCTTGAATTAAATTTTGACTCCAATTTCAACTATTATTATAATAATGAAAATATCTATACTTTAAGTACAATAGAAAAAGACTTACATAAATTAATTTCAAAAATTATTTCAATTGATGTAGACGAAAGAAAAGGTTTAGTATCAATATATTCAACTTCAAAACATGCTGAGGTTTCTTCTCAGTTAACCACAATTGCTAGTTCAAATCTTCAAGATGTTATTATCGATTTTCAAACAAAAAAAGCAAAAGATGAACTGATTTTTTTAAATGAAAGAAAAGAAGAAATTTATAAGGAAAGAGAGAACAAAAAAAATGATTTGATAAGTTTTGAGGATGAAAATTTAAATTTAGTTACAAATAAATCAATTAGAGCCCTGGAAGATTTAAAAAATGAATTTAATCTTATTGATGAAGTTTTTAAACAGATTTCTCAAGAGCTCGAATCTCAAAAAATTAAAGTTAAAAAACAAACACCTGTATTTAGTGTAATAGAACCTGTATCTATACCCACCGAAAGATCAAAACCTATTAGATCAAGAATATTACGCTTATGGTTTGCATTTGGTTTAATGGGAGGTGTTTTATTTGTTATTATTAGACACTTATTAAAAAAATTTTTAAATAATGGCTAAAATTTTACTTGTTAATCCTAGTAAGTGGGGACGGGGTATTACACCAATTTGGGTTGCTTCCCATAGTTCTATATTAAAAGAAAATAATCACGAAGTTAAATTCTTTGATGCTACTTTTTATTCTAAGTGGACTTTTAATGAAACTGAGTACAATACAAATAATAAACAGTACAGGCCAACAGGCTATTTAGATCAAGTGACTTTTAATGATAATGACATCATAGATGATTTCTTAAAACTATGTAATGAATTCAAGCCTGAAATTATTTTTTGGTCTGCTTTATCTTCCCACATACATGGAGAGGGAGAGTATGTAAATATTCAGTACGGATATGAAATTGCCAAAAACTATTCTGATGCTGTATTGATTACAGGTGGCCTTCAAGCAACTGCTGTGCCCTTCAAAATATTTAATATAATGTCAGACTTAAATTTTATAATCAGGGGTGAATCTGAAGTTGTATTAAATGAATTCGCTCAAAATTTCAACAGTATGGATTCACTCAAAGAGGTTAGAGGTCTTTCATACATCTCGAAGGGAAAGTGTATATCAAATCGTCCACAAGATATCATCAAGGATATGGATATTATACCTCACTACGACTACTCGATTTTTGATCCTCAAATTTTTCTTAGACCATATAATGGTAAAGTAATTAGAGCTGTAGATTATGAACTCTCAAGAGGTTGTATGTTTGCTTGTGATTATTGCGTTGAAACAATTATTCAAAAATACTATGGTTTTGAAGAAGTTTCGCCAAGGGGAACTTTGATAAATGCAAAAAATTACTTAAGAAATAAATCTGCTAAAAGAATTTTTCAAGAGATTTCCAATATTAATAAATCATTTGGCATTAAATTATTCAGATGTCAGGACACAAATTTTTTATCAATTAACAGAAAAATGTTGATGGAATTAGCTGAAATGATTGATGATTCAGATTTAGATATAATTATGTACATTGAAACAAGACCCGAAGGAATTAATCCAGCCTCCATTGATTTACTTAAGAAATTAAAGGTTGATGGAATTGGTATGGGTATTGAACTTTCTTCGCAAGATTTCAGAGAAGATAAACTAAACAGGTTTGCAGATACTGAAAAAATTATAAGAGCCTTTAAATTATTGAAAGAAGCAAATATTAAAAGGACTACATATAATATTATTGGCCTTCCAGATCAAGATGAAAACTCAATCTTAGAAACCATAAATTTTAATAGACTTCTTGAGCCAGATAACGTTACTGTTGCTTTTTATTCACCATATATAGGAACATCCCAACAAATTACAGCCTCTGAAAAAGAATATTTTAATGATTATGAAAATGATGTAGACGGTCAACTAAGGTCATTATCAAAACATTCTTTAATTAGTATTGATAAGTTAAATTATTATAAGGAGAAGTTTGTTGATTTAGTGATGAATTAGATGCCTAAAATCAACTCAAAGATAATCATCGGTGTTTGGCCATTAAGTGGTGACTTTGGTCCTATTCCACCGTCTGATTATGAGAAATGTATTAAAAAAGCAATTGACCTAAAAATAGACACATTTGATACTGCACCAAACTATGGAAATGGTTATTCTGAAAGTGCTTTGGGATTAATCCTTGATGGTCAAAAAAACATTAAAATTAACACTAAGTTTGGTTCAAATCCATTTGGTGCAAAAAGCTTCAATATTGATGATTTAAAAAAATCTTTTTATAATTCTCTAAAAAGGCTTAGAGTTGAAAAAATCAACTACCTCTTCCTTCACAATCCAAGAACTGAGGTTAAGGATTTTACTCACATAATTAACTTAATGCAAGATTTTAAAAGTCAAAATTTGTTAAGTGATTATGGTATAAGTATTGCTAAGGGTTTTCAATATAATGGTATTGAAGGTTTTAATGGAATACAACTAGATTGTAATATGCTTTATTTAAGTGATTTAAATAAATATAGTAGAAAAAAACAGAAAATATTTGCAAGGTCACCATTAGCATCTGGAATTTTATCTGGTAAATTAAATTCAGATACAAAATTCCATAAAACAGATTACAGAAGTAACTGGTTAAAAGGTTCAAGGCTAACAAGTATTTTAAGTAGATTAGATGTAATAAATAAAAGTTTAAATGGGATTAGTCTTCCATCTCTTGCTAGAAAATTTTTATTTCAGAATAAAAATATTGACCACGTAATTTTTGGAGTAAAAAAACCCTCTCATATTGAGGATATTATTTTTGATTTTAAATCTCCTATATTAGAAAAAGATATAATTGATAAAATCATAGACTTAGAAAAAAATAATTTTTACCAAACAGATAACAACGGCTTTTAAAATGAAAAATTTAAAATATATAAAACCAAAAGTGATAGCTGAAATTGGATGTAATCATAAAGGCGAAATGAAATTAGCTAAAGAGCTAATAAAGGTTGCGAAGATATATTCAAATGCAGATATTGCTAAATTTCAAAAAAGAAACAATAGAGAATTATTAACAGATGAAGAGTATGATGCACCTCATCCAAATCCAATTAATTCCTATGGGAAAACATATGGCGAACATAGAGAGTTTTTAGAATTTGATTTAGATCAACATAAGGAATTAAAGATGTTTTGTGAAGATATTAATATTGAGTATTCAACTTCTGTATGGGATCTAATTTCAGCTAAAGAAATTACAAGTCTTAATCCAAGATTAATTAAAATTCCATCAGCATGCAATAATAATTTTCCAATGCTCGAATGGCTTTGTGAAAATTATAAAGGTGAAATACATGTTTCCACAGGTATGACTACCAAAGCAGAAATTGAAAAGATTTATAATTTATTCATAGATAAGAAGAGAAATAACGATTTGGTATTATATAATTGTACCTCTGGATACCCTGTCCCATTTGAAGATGTCTGTCTTTTAGAAATTTTAGATTTGGTTGATAAATATTCAAATAATGTTAAAGAAATTGGATTTAGTGGTCACCATCTCGGAATAGCAATAGATGTAGCAGCATATACTTTAGGGGCTTCATATATTGAAAGACATTTTACTTTGGATAGAACGTGGAAAGGTACAGATCACTCCGCATCTTTGGAACCAGAAGGTTTAAGAAAATTAGTCAGGAATGTAAATGCTACTTATGAATCTTTGAATTTAAAAAGAAAAGAAATTTTAGATATTGAGATGGTTCAAAGAAAGAAATTAAAACAAAAAAAGCATGTCTAAGAATATTGCCTTTGTTCCAATTAGGATTGGAAGTAAGTCAATTCCACAAAAAAATTTAAAACTTTTTTGTGGAAAACCGCTTTTTTATTGGGTTATTAATTCTTTAGAAAAATCTAAATCAGTTGATAAAATTATTTTAGCTTCAAATATTGATGAAGTAAAAGATATTATTTTTGAATATAATTTTTCCAAGTTAGAATATTTTGAAAGATCAGAACAAAATGCTCAAGATGATTCAACAACTGAATCCGTTTTATTAGAATACTTAAATTTAAAAAAAGATAATCTAAATGATAAGATTATTTTAACTCAAGTAACTTCACCATTCACGCAGCCAGAGGATTTTGATAAAGCTTTGATAAAAATGAATCAGGATAAATTAGATTCAATTTTTAGCTGTGTTAAATTTAAAAGGTTCTTGTGGAATAAAAACTCAAAACCGATTAATTATGATTTTAAATTAAGACCAAGAAGACAAGATTTTGATGGAGTATTACTAGAGAATGGAGCTTTTTATATTTCTACAATTAAAAATATTATTGAATCAGAGAATAGAATTTCAGGAAAGATTGGAAGTTATATCATGCCTGAATTTACTAATGTTGAAATCGATGAAATTGATGATTGGATTATAGCCGAGACTTTAATGAAGAAATATTGTATTAAAAATACTTTTAACTCTAAAATTAAATATTTATTTAGTGACGTAGATGGAGTGTTAACAGATTCAGGGATGTATTATTTTAATTCTAATGACGAATCAAAAAAATTTAATACTAGAGATGGTTATGCTTTTGAAATGCTCTCCAAAAAAGGTATTAAAACTGGAATAATTACTGGCGAAAAAACTAAAATTGTTGAAAAGAGAGCAAAAAAATTAAAGTTAGATTTCCTTTTTCAAGGAGTTAAGGATAAACTTCAATTAATTAATAAATTTTGTAATGACAATAATGTAGACATTAATTCAATAGGATTTATTGGGGATGATGTTAATGATTTAAAGTTGTTATCAGCACTGAAATTTAAAGCATGTCCCAATGATGCAGTTGAAAGTATAAAACAAATTCCTAACATCCATATTCTTAATAAATGTGGAGGTAATGGTGCAGTACGTGAATATGTAGAATATTTACTTGAAAATGAATAAAAGCTTTTATTCAAAATTAAAAAACCTCTACTTAAAAACTCATGACCTATTTGATTTTAATTCAAAGTCAATATTAGCTAAGAACAAAAATTTAAAATATAAAAAGGACAGGTGCTTTATAATTGCTACTGGTGCATCTCTTTTAGATTTTGATTTAGAAATGATTGAAAACGAATTCAAAATAGGTTTTGGCTTTTGTTTTCTACATCCTCAAATTAAAAAAGGCTTTTTAAATTCTTATGTATTTCTAGATCACTATTTAAATAACAATGAAAATGTCAATTTTCCACAACAAATAATTCAAAAAGATTATGATAAAGCTTACTCTTTATATAGCCATGTATTAGATTTAGAAATTCCAAACCTTTTTATTAATTATAAAAATCGAAAAATTTTAAAAAAAATATTTGGGAATAAATTTGATAATTCTTTTTATTTTAAAGTAAATTCAAATGAGAATGAAATTGAAAATACTTTATTAAATAAAAGATTTAAAACTTTTCCAAGTACAATTATCACTACAATCCAAATTGCAATTTCTATGGGTTTTAAGGAAATATATATGTTGGGCGCTGGTTACACTTATAATCCAGTTAATTTATATCATTTTTATGACTCATTTTCCGAACCTAGTGACATTACAATTAATCTTTTCGATAAGAAAGCAAATGAATTTATTAAAACAAGAAAAATAAATAATGATAAAGATATCGGATATATGAACCATGTTTCAAAATTTAATAGACATTACGGATTATTTTTTGAAAACAGAAAAAGTAACGATAGTCATTATATTTTTCATAAGAAATTAAAAGAATTTGCTGATAATTTAGGGGTTTCAATCTATAATATAGTCCCAAAAAACTTTTCTAGCCCCATATACAATGAATTAAACCAAAGTGAACTGATAAATAAAATTAATTTATAATTTTTTTGATTTATGGAAATAAAAAACTCAATTCATTGTAAAAGTAATTTTTAAAAAATTTAATCAAGTATAATAGTTTAAGAAAAATAAATGAATAAAATATTAAGATTTATTTCTGTTTTACTTCTTATTGTCTCAAGTTTAAGATTTTTAATTATATTAATTTTTGGAATTATTCCAAGCTCAACTATAAATTATTTTTCGACTATAATACTGTTTGTTTTTGTAATAATTTTTTCTAAACCTGTTATTGTATTTTTTGAAAGAAATACAAGTAATTTATATCAAATTATCTTACTTAATTTTGTTGGTGGTATTTTATGGTTCTCCACAAGCTGTTTAATTAATGGGTTTTCTATTGGTTCTGTTAGAGAATTTTTATTGATTTTTATTGCTCCATTTTCGATATTAATTTTTTTAAAGGTTTCTAAATCAACAATCAATAGCACAATTAAATTTATTGTTTTTGTTATTTCATTATCATGTTTATTAGATTTCACTGTAAGTAATTTTTTCCCAGGTGGATTTATTGGAGCTGAAATTAAAAATTATTATCTAATGAAAATTACTCCGCCAGAAACTGAGATTGTTCCGGCAAGAATTGGTAACATTATGCGGTCCCATGGTATTACCGGCAGTTATCATGACTCGGCTAATATTTTGACATTTACTTTAATTTTTTTAATTGGTGATTTTTTTAAAAAAAAATCTTCAAAAATTTTAAATACTTTATTAATATTTTTAGGGTTATTCGCATTAATTACAACTTTATCTCTTGCTAATATAATTGCTTTTTTTGTTGGATTACTTATTATAAATTTTTCTAGAACTAAATATTTAATTCCTAGAACAATTCTCTCATTTAGTTTTATTTATGTAATCTTACTTTTCTTTGACTCAAATTTTAATCTCTTTGAGTATGTTTTGCCACAATTAGATCCAAGCGGTGTGAAATTTCAAGCTATGTTGAATACAGGTTCATCAACAGGAATCCAAAATATTATAAGTTTCATTTTTGGACATGAAAATTTAACTAATATTTCAAATATTGGATATTTCTCTGAGGCTGCTTTTGTGGTTTTATTTACTAAACTAGGATTAATCCCCTTTTTTACATTAATGGTATTATTAGTTTATCCAGTTTACAACTATTTAAATAACAAAAGAAATAATACTAATTTGTATTCCGCTATAGCTGTTTTTGTTGCAATATTAACTTTGTGGCATTATGGATCATTAGTTAGATCGACTAGCATTTTTATTTTTTATGCAATCTATTCTATCTCTGTAAGAAACTATTCATTAGTTGATGAAAACTAAATCTAAAAATTCTTTTGTTGATGATGTAATTACATTATCATTTGTGCCAATATTAACCCAGTTTATTGGTCTATTTTTACTGCCTATAATCACTAGATTATATGATCCATATGAGTTTGGATTATTTAATACATTTTCCTCAATTACGGCTTTTCTGGGTGTTTTTTCAACTTTAGCTTACCATAGTTCTATCCTTTTACCAAAAAATAAAAAAGACGCAATTTATTTACTTGCTTCTTGTCTAATTTTCAATATAATCTTTACAATTTTAGTATTGTTAGCTTTTGTGATTTTTAAAGATTTTTTATTAGAAATAGACGATATACGTAATTTAAAAAATTACTTATTACTGATACCCTTATTTGTTTTTTTTCATGGATTATTCCAAACCCTAAGGTATTGGAATACAAGATTGAAAAAATTTAAAATTATTGCATTATCAAAAATCACAGAGGGTTTATTAAGTAAAACCTTAAATATTGGATATGGATTTTATATTTCAAATAAAGTAGCAGGTTTGATTTACGGAATATTATTTGCTTCTTTTTTCAAAAATTTAATTTTATTTTTCTCAATTAAAAATCATTTAAAAGAATTTTTTAATCTTTCAATTAAAAAGTTTTTTAAAATTTTAAAACGTTATAAAAAATTTCCAATTTTTGCTTTACCGAGTGAATTGTTAAGTCGACTTCCTGCTATTATAATTGTAGTTTTTATGTTACGATATTTTGATGCTTCAATTTTAGGAAACTATTCTTTAGCAATAACCATATTAGCTGTTCCTACAGTTTTTTTTACAAACTCAATTATTGAAGCTTTTAGCCCTAGAGTTGCTGATGCAGTTCATGAGAATAATCATAAAAAAATTATTTTGGATGTTTACCAAAGAATTTTCTCTCTAACATTTTATGTATTTATTATAATAATTTTTTTTGGTGATCATTTATTTTCTTTTTTGTTTGGTGAGGAGTGGATTATAGCTGGTATAATTGCTCAAATTTTGGCGTTTAGATCTTTATTTGAGGTAATAACTATTCCAATTATATCTCTTACATCGATTGTAGAAAAACAAGAATTAGGTTTATTTAGAAGACTATCAGAAATCATAGTGACTGTGTTGGCATTCGTTATGGGTGCCTACTTTGATAGTTATATTTATACATTTATTATGTATTCTATATTTAATTCTATTGTCATATGTATGATTTCTTATAAACTAATTAATCATGTAGATATTAAACTAATAAGTTTTTACAAAAAAATAAAATTTTATTTGATGATTTTGAGTATTATAATTTGTCTTTGTTTTCTTTATAAATTATTTGCATCAAATTCTATAATTTTATTTTTTATGTTTTTAGCTGTTCTAACATTTTTTTATTATGGAATGGTTTTAGTTCATGATAATGAAATTAGAAATCAATTATTAAAGTATATATATAATGGAAAAAAATAAAAAGAATTATGTAATACCGTTTGGACAATATAAAGGTAAGGTACCATATGGCTATCATGAAATTGATAAAGATGATATTGAAGCTGTTGTAAACTCTCTAAAAAAGTTTTCTATAACTCAAGGAAATTTAGCAATTGAGTTTGGTGAAAAGGTTGCAGAATTTACAGGAGCAAAACATGGTTTGGCTGTTTCTAGTGGAACAGCAGCTTTACACTTGTCTGTATGTGCGCTTGATTTAAAACAAGGAGATGAAGTAATAACATGTCCTATGTCTTTTTGCGCTACATCTAATTCAGTTCTTTATCAAGGAGCGAAGGTTGTTTTTGTTGATATTGACTCAAATACAATAAATATTGATGTAAATAAAATTGAAGAAAAAATTACCTCAAGAACAAAAGCTATAATGCCAATTGATTTTAGAGGACATCCTGCTAATTTGCATGAAATAAAATTATTGGCTGACAAATATAATTTAAGAGTCATTGAAGATGGATCTCATTCAATTGGTTCTACTTATAAAATAAATAACGAAAAGTATTTTTGCGGCGATGGTATTCATTCGGATCTCTGTACATTTAGTTTCCATCCTGTAAAACATATAACTACAGGTGAGGGTGGGGTAATTTTAACAAATGACACTCAATTATTCAATAAATTGAATAAACTTCAGAAGCACGGTATAGACAGAAGAGATGAAATGTTTTCTGAGAAAAAAAGGATAGGTTCTTGGTATTATGAAATGGAATTACTAGGATATAATTACAGAATGAATGAAATGCAAGCCGCTCTTGGTTTAAGTCAATTAAAAAAATTAAATTCTTTTATAAAAAGGAGAAGACAAATTGTTAATATATATAATAGTGAGCTATCATCAATCGAAAATATTATAGTACCACCTGAGGAAGAGAATGTTAATTCTAATTTCCATATTTATGTAATTCAAATTTTAGAGAATAAATATTTTGATAGATATGAAATATATTATCATTTAATTGAAATGGGTTATGCTCCAATGATTCACTATATTCCAATACATCTTTTAAAATTTTATAAAGAGACTTTCAATTATAAAATTGGAGATTACCCTAATTGTGAAAAATACTACCAGAGATGTATTTCATTACCTCTTTTCCCCTCTATGTCTGATGATGAAGTTTACAATGTAATAGAGGTTATAAAGCAATTTGTAAAAAATAAACTATCATAGATTTATGGTAAAAAAAATAATACTAGGAACTGCTCAGTTTGGTTTAAATTATGGAATCAACAATAAAAATAACAAACCAAACCTTGAGGAAGTTTTTAAAATATTGAATTTTGCATATTCTAATGGTATTCGAACACTTGATACTGCTGATTCTTATGGAAACGCTGAGTTAATTATAAGTGATTTTATAAAAACATTTCCAAATACAAAATTCAAAATAATCACAAAAAATTGTCCTAGTAAGGTTTCTGAAAATAACATTACTGAAAGAATATTATCATCTTGTGATTCTTTCAATGTTCAACAATTATATGGGTTTATGTTTCATAATCTAAAAGGTTTAAAAAGAAAAGTGAGATTATATGATAAATTGTTAAGTCTTAAAGAGGAAGGTATTATTAAAAATATAGGAATATCCTTGTATGAAAATGATGAGATTGAATATGTACTTAAAAACTTTTATAATTTTGATTTTATTCAAATACCATTTAATATTTTGGATAATGAAAATATGAGATTTAAACATATACTAGATGCTAAAAAAAAGAATATTAAGATACATGCCAGGTCAGTTTATTTACAAGGTTTATTTTTTAAGGAATTAGATTTTATAAAAAAAAAATTTAAA
>CEQX01139790.1_pt1 | contig 18178 bp, 6 predicted proteins | sample 356261 | NCBI WGS metagenome assembly CEQX01 (sample SAMEA2621076, study PRJEB7988) | marine metagenome | isolation source: saline water (ENVO:00002010), including | reverse complement strand
TCAGCTATTCGTGCTGGACTTGGGATGTAATCCCATTCTGTAGTGTGCGGGAAGGGTGTATCCCATCCTGTCACTCGAGTAATTGGCGCTTCCAAGTGATAGAAACAGCGTTCTTGGATAGATGCACTCATTTCTGCCCCAAAACCACTGGTCTTAGGCGCTTCGTGAACAATGACGCATCGGCCTGTTTTCTTAATTGAATTCACGACTGTATCACGGTCCCATGGAACGAGTGTCTGCAAGTCAATCAATTCACAGTCAACGCCAGAATCTTTGATGGCTTGTTCACACATGTGGACCATTGTTCCCCATGCAATAACAGTGCAGGCAGTTCCTTCACGAACAATTCTTGCTTCTTCTAAAGGAACGACATAGTGTCCTTCAGGAACTTCAGCATCTGGATGGTCATTCCATGTAGGCACATTGTGTGGGTCGCCATAAAATGGACCTCGATAACATCGCTTTGGTTCAAAGAAGATAACCGGGTCGTTGCATTCAATGGAGGCAGTGAGCAATCCTTTGGCATTATACGGGTTTGAACAATACACAACTTTCAATCCAGGCGTGTGCGTAAATTGTGCTTCAGGTGATTGAGAATGGTGATGGCCACCTTTGATTCCTCCTCCAGCAGGGGTCCTGAACGTGAGAGGTGCAGTGAACTCTCCACCTGAGCGGTGTCGGACTTTGGCAATTTCATTGACGATCTGGTCATAGGCAGGGAATATGTAATCGGCGAATTGAATTTCTGCAACTGGTCGCAGGCCATTCAAGCCCATTCCCATAGCAATAGCAGCAATCCCACCTTCTGCAAGAGGTGAATCGAAGACTCGATGTTCACCGAACTTCTTCTGTAAACCATCTGTCACACGGAAAACGCCACCGAAGAATCCAACATCTTCCCCGAAAATAACGACGTTCTTGTCTTTCTCAAGTTGAACCTCAAGAGCAGAGTTAAGAGCTTTAATCATGTTCATTTTAACCATAATCTCACCTCACTTCCCAAGTTCCTCTCTTTGTTCTTGAATATGCCACGGCACTTCTTCATAGACTTCAGTAAAAATTGTTGAAGCAGGTGGATAAGGACCACTTGCTAAGTCTCCAAATTCGCATGCAGCCTTGTAAGAGGCCATGACTTCATCATCGATTTTCTTCGCCAGTGCAGTATGGCGGGTTTCATTCCATAATTCGGCCTTGACAAGGTGTTCTTTCAATCGTAGGATAGGGTCGCCTCCAGGCCAACATTTGAACTCGTCATCTGGACGGTATACTGAAGGGTCATCCGAAGATGAGTGGCCACCTGCTCGATAGGTGTAGACTTCGATATGCGTTGCACCTTTACCCGCAGCAGCTCGGTCTCGAGCCCACTTTGTTACGCTGTAAAGAGCGAGGAAATCATTGCCGTCGACTCGAAGCGATGGGATGTCATACGCAAGTCCTCTTTCGGCAAAGGTTCGTCCACCGGTAGCAAGGTTTGCGTGTGTCGATATTGCCCATTGATTATTGACAACATTGAGAATAACTGGAGGTTTGAATGTCGATGCAAAATTGAGTGCATAGTGGTAGTCCCCTTGTGCTGATGTTCCGTCACCAAGCCACGAGATACAGACTTCATCATCGCCCTTGTAGGCGCTTGCCATCGCAACACCAACTGCCTGAGAGAACTGAGTTCCAACTGGCGAAGATATGGAAATGAAACGACCTTCTTTCCAAGTGTAGTGAACTGGCATCTGTCGACCCTTGACGTTGTCTTCAGTATTTCCAATGCAATGGCAAATCATACTGACCATGTCGCGTCCACGTACAAATTGTGCACCGGGTTGACGGTATGATGGGAAAATCCAATCCTGGTTTTCCAAAGCCATGGTTTGAGCGATTGCAATCGCTTCTTCGCCAAAGGACCGCATGTAAAACGACAGTTTTCCAGTACGCTGCATTTTGATCATCCGGTCATCGAAAATACGAAGACGCATCATGTATTCCAATCCCTGAATCATGGTCTCCGCATCCAATTGTGGATTCCACTGGCCAGAGGCAACTCCATCATCACTGAGAACACGAATTAACCCAGAGGCATGAGCAACGGTATCTTGTGCGGAACACTTTGCCGGGTCTGGGCGATTCAGATCACCTGGCTGTTCAGCGAATTTCCCACCAAAATCAGCGTCATCACCTGGTCGAAACGGCGGTCGACCGATGGTGTAAGGCGTTGTAGTAGCAGTTACTCTCTCGGTCATTGTTCCACCTCAGCATACCCCGCCCTTAAGTGGTGTCGGTGTATGGTTTTCACGACGAGCAACATACACATATGCACCTGGCATTGATTCTACATTTTCAGCATCTCGTGTTTTACGTAACAACAGGCCTGCTTTGAATGAAGAGCGAACAAGCGGTCCACTCGCAATTCCGGAAAAACCCATTTCAATGGCTTGCTTTGCCCATACGTCGTACATTTCTGGTTCGGGGAATCGGTCGACTGGGAGATGCTTGGCAGTTGGAGCAAGGTATTGTCCTATCGTGATGAGGTCAACACCTGCATCTCTGAGCATGTGCATCGCTTCAGTGATTTCTTCATCGGTTTCACCGACGCCGACCATGAGGGATGATTTCGTAAGAATATCAGGTCGCAGGATTTTCGCTTTCCGCAGTATTTCTAATGATTGAGTAAAGGAAGCGCGCCTGTCTCGAACTCTCTTGTCGAGTCGCGGTACGCACTCGACGTTATGAGCGAACACAGACAATGGGCTGCCTTCAAGCAGATGTGCGAGAGCTTCATGATCGCCCGCTAAGTCTGAAGAAAGCAATTCAAGCGTTACTTGGGGTTGACTTTCATGAACTGCTGCAATACACTTCTTGTAATGGTCAGCACCGCTATCCGGGAGGTCATCGCGGTTCACAACTGTGATTACTGCGTGTCGAAGATTCATCGACTCGACTGCTGTAGCGAGGTGCTGAGGTTCATCGGCATCCAGCGGTGGTGGAGTTTTGATGGTGCCAACGGCACAGAACTTGCAAGCGCGAGTGCATTCTTGTCCAGCAATCATAAAAGTTGCATCTCCGCTTGCCCAGCAATCATGGATGTTCGGACATCTGGCCTCTTGACAAACAGTGTGCAGTGTATTGTCCTTGACAGCAGCTTTCGTGCTGTTGAAAGTCGCTTGCTGCTCTCCAGATGGGAGTGTTGTTCGGAACCAACTTGGTAAACGTTCTCGCTTTGGTTTGGACCGCTTAGAGGGTGGAGTTTCTCTCGCCATCGGTAGTTGTTTGCCCGACATACCTGCTCCCCCTTGATTCACCCCATGCTTTGCCTATCAAAAAGGTGTGCTGTATGCTTTTTTCACCATTTATTCCTCAATCTTCGGTTTTAAGCCATTTTTCAGTATGTATTTTTTTGAGAGCATTGATGAAGGGCGAACGATTCGAGTGGTTCATGGCACAGCGTGTTGCACTCATTACCGGAGGCGGTAAGCGAATTGGTGCAGCCACTGCAAACCTGCTTATGGAGCACGGCTGGTTTGTCTTGATTCATGTTCGGAAATCTATCGCTGAAGCCCAACAAATGCTTGATGATTTTGAACAAAAAAATGGTTCGAAAGCCCCTGCAGAAATACTCCAAGCCGACTTGAATATCGATGAAGATGTCGACTCACTTATCGAAACTGTATCTCATCACCAAATGGTCGAAAAGAACGGAGGATTAAACGCTCTTATTCACAACGCTTCAATCTATAGTTCGCAAGACTATGCGTCTGTTTCATTGGAAAATCTCAGGCTCAATACTCGGCTACACATTGAAGTTCCATTCCTGCTGACGCAGGGACTTTTGCCACAATTACGTTCTGTAAACGGGTGTGTAATTGGTATGATTGACACCTCTCTTGGCCTCGCATGGAAAGGACTTTCTCACTACACCTCAAGTAAGGCCGGATTAAGGCAATTGATGATGAATTTAGCCGGTGATTTAGCACCAGAGGTTCGAGTGAACTGTGTTGCACCCGGCGCAATAATCGCAGCGGATTGGGAAAGTGAACACTTTGCATCCGTTGTAGAAAAAGTTCCTCTTGGCCGAGCAGGTGAGCCAATTGATGTAGCGAAAGCAGTCATGTTTTTGCTCGAATCAACCTACATTTCTGGACAAATCATCAATGTTGATGGCGGCTGGTCCGTTTCACCTTGAGGCAATTGCCGAAGGGTTTTCTTCAAATCCTTTCGGTAGTTCGCAGGTCTGCAGGGGTGGCTGAGGTGGTCAAAGGCGCCGGGCTTAAGATCCGGTCCCGTATGGGTTCGTGGGTTCGTATCCCACCCCCTGCATTTCCCTCTCTCTTTTTCTTGCAAAAGGCTCATTGAGCCATACTTTTCAAATCCACTTAAACCCCTATTTCCCCGTTTGATGCTTGGTGAAATGGGAATACTTTGTGGTCAATAATTTAGGCGAAGACGCAGCGAATAAACTCGGACAAGAAGGTTGGAATTGGTTTCTGTTCATCGCAGTTCCGAAGTAAATCAGCTCCAAGGCTGGTTCAAGCGTGCCTATGATTGGAACGACTGATTTTGTACTTCCGTATATTTCTCTCTTTCACTCTCCCCCTCGTAGAGGGGGTTTTCTTGAACATTCAATGCAAAACCGTTTAACACTCGGCTGAACAGGCCACTATGGTGAACAGGGTGTCCTCTACGCAAGCAAGTTCCGTCAACCGCATTTTACCGGTCCTTTTGGTGATCATTCTTTTCGGCTCTGTATTGCCTCTTTCAGCGCCATCTGCGCCAGTGTCAGATGCTGAAAATGAACTTACCGATCAGTCCGTAGTTATGCCATCAGGTAGCGATTGTGTAAGTTGCCAATCCTATGATTTGTATTTGGATGAAGCGAGCTCAGAAACCGGAGGAGACGGCTCCATTACAACAGAAGAACCCTCAGGCTCTCACCAGGAACTCAGTGCGCTTGGCGGCATTCAATTCCGCAGCAACGAGATGATTTCTGACCTTGCTGTCTATGGCCGTGATAATACAGACAAAGTGACACTTACCGTGTTCATGCAATTCAAGGGAACTGAGGGCTCTACTGCGGATGTTACCTATTCACTTGACTCTGGCGGTTCTGAAATAGACTCGGTGTCTGAAACACGTGAAGACCCTTGTACCAGCAATGCTCTCGGTACAAGCAGTTGTCCTTGGGTCACGACCACAATTGATTTCGAAGTCCCTTCAAGTGGATTTATGGTTGAAAGCGGTGAACAACTCGAATTAAACATCGATGCTCAAGCAACCTGTGAAAGCAACACTGGTGGATTTGGCGGTGGTAGTTGTGAAGTGAACGTCGCCTTTGGTGATGTTGAAGACACCTCTGGAACATCGAAATTGGAACTCAAAGCTAACGCACTCGCCGATTCATCAGTGCGAGTTCATCGCCCAGGTGCCAGTTTCCTCGACCAAGAAGTTACTGAATGGTCTCCAAATCATCGACCCGACTTTAGAACAATGCAGTTCACTGTTGACGTTCGTGATGCCTTTGGACGTGACGACATTCAAGGCGTAGATTTGGTGATGAGTACTCCAAACGGAGCAAACTCCGTATTTGACAAATCCTTTGAAGACAACGACCTTAAGTTGGACAATGAAGGTTTGATTGGAAACTATACATGGACTTACGACTCTGGAATCTCTGCTGGTGAGTATCCATTGCGTCTTGAAATCAGCGACGTTCAAGGTCACACTCTTGTCTTCGAGCATTCAGGCATAACGTTCATTGAACATGACCTCTATCTTTCCCTCCCTTCCTCTCAACCAGATACAGTTCTCATCGCACCAGGCCAACAGTCGAGTGTAGAGTTCCTTGTTGAGCATACGGGTTCCACCTCTTCTGCAATGAATGTTCATTTCGACTTAGTCGGCTCACCATTCCCTTCATCTTGGTCCGATCCAATTTGGGACCCACCAAGTGCGATTATTGACCTCAACGGTGGCGGGACATTTGCGCGACCAATTCTTGCATTCGAAGTTGTTGATGGAGACCTCACAAACGCACCGAGTAGCATTGAAATCGAAGCTCGAGCATTTGCGCAAATCGATGGAGTAGAGAGAGAAGTTGCGCTTGCAACCATCGTGTTATCGCTTGAAGAATCCGATGTCTTGTCACCTCCACGTATTGCTGTTTTTGAAGACTTTGAGCATCAGATCCAGATTGCTGATTCAACTCGCCCAGATGCGTATGATGAGACATTGTCTCACTATGTTGATGCGGGGGATACGAAGGGTGAATTTTTCATTGATGTCTTCAATGCAGGCTTTGTGACCGATTCCTTTAGGATTCGAGTAACCGATGTACCAATCAGTTGGCAGTTCAAGTTCTTCGATAACGATACGGGTATGGAACTTACCGAGGAGTCAATCTATTCAATCACTCCAGACATAGGGTCAAACCAAATACTCACAGTTCGAATGGAAATCTATCCTCCGAGTGAACGTGATGAGCAAGATATAGGATTGGTTCAATTTACCGTGGCGAGTACGAGCGATACAGAATTGAGCACTGAAGTGGCTTTCACTGTCCACAGAACTTTCGGAATCTTGGTTGAAGTTATTGCAGATTCAGATGGCGGTACTCTTGGCACTGTAGGTCCAGTTTCTCCCGGTTCAAGCGTGTATTACAACATGAGAATTACTGACTCAAGCGATACGCTTGGCCAAACAACATGGAGGATACAAAATCCTGCTGACCTTGACCGGAACATCGAGGAGCCTGGCGGAAATCCTGATTATGGAACATGGGATTACGGCCTCTCCAATGGTTCGGAAACCAACATCGTCGTCGTTTATCTTGAGGCTGACGAATATGTCGATGTAAAACTCGACATAACCCTTCGCTCCAAGGTCGAAGCAGGATTACACACCATCTATGTGCGAGTCATCGAAGAAGGGGTCGACTCTGAAGAAGCTCGCTACTTTGACTTGCCAGTCACTGTCGAAGTGCGTGATGATGTCCAACCAGGTCAACTTGAAATCACTGATTCAAGCAGTGAAATCATTCAATTCGAATCTGATAATGAACGAAACATCAACTTCAAGATTGACAATCAAAACAACATCCCGCTTGATGTTGTTATCACTCTTGAGGAACCGAACGGCTGGGAAGGATTGATCAAAGCCTCATCAGGCCAGAACGGTGGAAGTTTCCTCCTGCTCACTCTCCCCGCTTATTCCAGCAAAGATTTCTCGGTTAGCGTGACACCTCCATCCAATCTTAAAGACGGAGATGAAGCAACCCTCACGCTAACAGTTACCCCAATGGATGAAGAAGTTCCCTATGACAGCGAATATACTCAAGTCATGTCGTTCACCTATCAGACGAAGTGTAACGGCGTTTCGTGTCTGGTCAATGAGATATTGAGCCCTGAACCGCAAACTATTGCTCTCGGACTCGGACTCGCATTCGTTCTCGTCTTTGCCGTTTATCGACGCGGTCAAAATGCCGCTATCATGAATGAAACCAACAAGAACTGGATCGTTGAAGATGCATTTGAAGAACTCCAAACCGAGCAAGTTGTTGAAGAAGTCGCTGTCGAAGAAGACGACGATCTCGAACTTTTAGACGAACTTGATGAACTTTGAGTTTTTTGCTCTCAAGGTTCAATCAAAACGAGGTGCTGCGCCCCCTTTCTTTTTTGAATGAGAACACTTTGAAGTCTGTTGAAATGAAGTATTGTATGAACATCGCACCATTTGCCTTATGAGTCATCAAATCAGCCCGACATTAGTGAATCCTATGCGCACGTCCGTTTCCCCCACCGAGCCGCGCTTCCAATTGCAGATTCTTCAGCATCGTAATGCGTTCAAATCTGTGTTGTTATCAGCTCTAATGGTACTCTCTACATTCGCTGCAATTCCGTATGTTTCGTTCGATGCTCTTGCTGCTACTGACCAAGATGGAGACGGGTTGACGTACGGTTTGGAATATCTCATGAACACCGCTCCGAATGACCCTGATTCTGACAACGATGGTTTGCCAGATGGATGGGAATGGAAGTATGGTCTTGACCCGCTTTCAAGTAACGGTGGAGACGGTGCTGTTGGCGACCCTGATGGGGACGGAATGTCAAATCTGCAAGAATATTCATACTTACAACCTCAAAGCTGGGACAGTTCATCCACACCGGGCGTACTCGACAATGGCGTTTGGTGGAATGGCACAGTTCCAGTGAATGACTGGGATGAAGAGAATGCTATGCAATACAACCGCCCAGGCTGCGGTGACAGCGGCTCCGATGGATTAGGGACTGTTATTCTCTGCGACGAAGACCCCGTCGGCAACATTTGTACGAATGGTTTTGATGATGACAAGGATGGTTTGGTTGACTCAGCAGATCCTGATAATGACGGCGACGCTGACTGTTCATCAGACGATGATGATGGGGATGGAATTGCCGATGAAGACGTTGCTGGATGGGATACTGACGGCGACGGAATGGACGATGGTTGGGAGGCTGCGAATGGTCTGAATGCAACTTCAGCGTCGAACGCTGACGGTCCCAACGGTGACCCCGATGGCGATGGACTCAACAATTTGATGGAGTACGTTAACCCGACATGGACGACGATGTGCGGTTCATCTCCGTGTTTCCGTAACGGACCAGATGGTGTTTTGACCGAGACGACCTCTCCATGTGACCCTGTTGCTGGAATTGGTCCAAACGGCTGTGCTACCTTTACTGCTGAAGTTGACGGAATTACCAGCACAAATCCTCAACGTGCAGATACAGACGGCGACGGTCTCAATGACTCGTACGAGGCATTGACTCTACTCACTGACCCTACCTCATCCGATACCGATAATGACGGTATTAACGACGGCGTCGAAGTCACTGGTGCCTACGGAAACCCACCTCAGCCAAGTAACCCTCGTGACAACAATACTGACGGAGACGCATTTGATGATGGCGAGGAAGATACCAACTTCAACGGTGTTATCGATGCGGGTGAAACAGACCCTACTCGCATGGAAGATTCTGGGGATGAAGACAACGATGGTATTCAAAACTGGGAAGAGAATCTTTCATGCACATCGTGGGATATCGCTGATACAGACTTTGGAGGAATCAATGACGGTGATGAGCGAAATGTATCCCACGGAACCGACCCTTGCGATTCGTTAGTGGACTTTGTAACAACGATTGTCTCATGGAATGGCGCAACCAGTCGACTGGATGTGGCGAATGGTTCAGGATTTAATCCAAGCGGCGGCGTTGGTTGGTACAATACTTCAGGGACATGGTTGCCGTTTGCCTATGCCGGTACGGTGAATAATGTCATTCAAGGCGTCTCGACTGCTCCGAACTCTGGTGTAACTCAGGTAGCAAACCGAAACGGTTCATTTTGCCATACCGATGCAACTGCTCAAGGTACGATTGGGACGACACAGAAACACTGTGATGACGATTATTACGACTCAGATGGTGATGGATTAGCCGATTGGCAAGAATTACTCGGAACCTTTGGATGGTTTTCCAACCCAACCCTTGCCGATACTGATGCCGATGGTGTAAGCGATTTCGATGAAGTCTTTGACAACACTGACCCCAACCAGCCATGTACAAATCTTTTGGATGATGATTTGGATGGCTTGAATAATTACTTTGAAACCTCAACCGGTTGTGACCTTTCATGGATTGGAATTCTTAACGGCTCAACAGATGTGTGGGTTACCGATGATGCCACTGCTGATACCGATGCTGGAGGGGTCGACGATCGAAATGAATATTTTGACGGAACAAATCCAGAAAATGACCCAACGGATGACCTCTTGCCTGCTGATTTTGACGGTGATGGTATTCCCGATGCTGTTGAAAATCAAACCGGAACCGACTGGACAAATCCTGATACCGATGGGGGAGGAATGATTGATGGATTGGAATGCACACAGCAGTTTTGGATCGTCGGATGTGTAGGCTCTCCGTTTAACCCATTTGATCCGACTGATGATTTGATTTCGTCGGATATTATCTTCTGGGCGAACAATACAACCGGAGTTGTTGATGTTGATTCAATACACCGTTGGCGTCAATACACGAATGACTTCTACACGGGCACAACCTATGCGCATTTGGCAGAAGTTCACCCATCAGAGCCGATGGTTCTTCCATCTTCGAACCTCACGCATCTCGCAGACCTCGCATTTTCAAACGGAACCATTGACTGGCAGATGACGTTTACAAATCCGTCAAACTCTGGGAATCTCATTGTTCCGCATTCGCTCTCAAATCTCTCTTTCTATTCTGATATCAACGGTGAGTTACAACGTTCAAACGATACTCACAACATCGAAGTTGTAACCGGACCAATCCAAGAACTCTTTGTTCAGCAGCCTGAATATTACTTTGATTGGGCCAGCCTTGCATCGACTTCAGTCCCCGGGACAAACTCGAGCTACGAATTGGTTCTACCACCCTCCTTTACCGACCCAACTCACCCTCACTCCTTCCTTCTGAATGTCACGACTGCTATCATCAATGAGGCAGGTGCGACCAATGCATATGCGAGTGCTCTGGCATTGCAAACTTTCCTTGCTGAAGGTAATGCGACGACTGAGTTTAAGCGAAATTATAACGGTTCAGGCACTCCAAATACTGAGGACCTCAGCGTTTCATTGGTGCAAGCGACCCAAGAGGGTACGTGTTCTGAATTCAACACCGCCTTTGTCACCATGGCGCGACTCGCGGGAATACCTGCTCGAAAGGTATCAGGATTCGCGGGTGGTATTTGGAACGGCGACGGCTATGCAGTCTATCCGATTCACCTCACGACTTGGGGTGAAGTACGACTTCAGCAAAACTCTGCGAATGGCGATACCGACTTTGGTTGGGTAGCCTTTGATGCATGTCCAGAGCCAGAAGAAGTTGAAATCATCAGCCAAACCATCTCGACAATGACCTATGATCGTGATTTAAGTGCGTCAATGAATGTGTCAGGCCAACTCATCTACACAGAGAACTCTTCTGCCATTAGCGAACTTCCAGTCATTGGGTATCTCGTCCCAATGGCTCTTGAAAATGAAGTTCCTGGTGCAGGTTCTGTTCCAAACTTTGAGATTGGTTCAACCATTACTCTTCCAGACGGAACGTTCAGTTTCAACGGAACACCTCCTGAATTGGATGGACCCGGTATGTATCGAGTTGTCGTTAAACTCACGCAGGCCGGCTATGTTTCTGAATCCGGAATAATCTATGATGGTTACATCAATGTCACAGAAGATTCCGTCATCAATCATACTGCTCCTAATGCAATTAATGCACCTATTGCTGGTGCTGGTGCACTTACCGTGATCGAAGGTATTCTCTCGCTCGAGAATGCTCCTACAAATAAGATTGACAACGTTGGTGCCAATGACCCAACGCCTCCTTCGGTTTGGTTAACATTCACTTCTTCTGTGGATGGATTGACGAATCTCAGTAGTTTCCTCAATGTCGATGGTTCATGGAGTTTTGACTTAGAACTCGATCCCCTCGAAACGAAAACCAATATTTCTGCAACACTTGGCTTTTCAGGATGGCAGGACACACAAGCACCCGGAATTACGCCTTCACAATTCCATTTGCGACCATCGACGACCTCTCTTGTAATCGATGTGCGAGATGCTCCAAATGTGACTGCAACGCTTGAAGGTCCTCTCGCCAACAACAGTATTCTTCTCATTAACGACAACATATGGCTCAACGGCACTGCCCTTACAACCGGAGCATCACCCGTCGCTATGCCGGGTAATCTGTCTCTCTCCATTCGAGAAAATGGAACATCGCAAGATTGGGTTCAAGTGTTTAATGTCAGCGTGAACGGCTCGTTCAGTATCCAGCATTTCTTGGCAACCGCAGATGCTCAAGTAATGGCAGGAATTCTTGAATTGCAAATACGCTTCTATCCGGATGCCATTGAGGCAACTGATGATGCAAATGTCTCTGACGGAGGGCCTTACCTCCTACGTGGATTCCTTGATTTCGAAGTTTTGACATCCCCGCAACTTCGAGGTACTTTGGCGACAGTTCTCGTAACCGCTCTTGACCACAGAGGTATTTCCACTGACCTCCTTCTCTCTGGAAACTTTGATTTCAGTTTCAATGGTAACTGGGTGAACACAACCGTTGACCCACAGACTGAAACAATGACCATCAACTGGCTTGTTGACTCAACGCTGTTCGCATCTGATTACGCGTTTGACATTTCGTTTAACGGCTCTGAATTGTATCAGCCGTCAATTGGTGCTGATACGATGCGAGTAGCTGCAGAAGTAGCTTGGAATCTGAGTTTGAGTCAAGATTGGACCCATATAGGGAACACCAGTTATCTCTCGGGTGACATTTTCGATGCGCAATACACGAACATCAGCGTACTTGGTGACAACATCACGATGCTCTCTATTCTCATGTTAACAGCAGATGGAATGCCAATTGATTTGGCTCAAGGTTTCTTGAACAATTCCACCGGAAGTTTCCAGATTAACTTTACAGTTCCAACGACAAGTCCGTCCAACACGTATGAGTTCATCTTGAACATGGACTTTGACACAATGGCACCTGAAGGTGGCGCTTACTTCCGCTTTGTTGATACATCCGTGCCTCCGGCTTTGCCATCTCTTCCTTCGACACTCGTTGGCATTGAATCGGAATTCGTTGTCGAACCGGAACAGGATTCGCTCATTGTCGAGGTCAATCAATCCCTCGACTTTAATTCAAAGATTTTGGATGTTGCAGACATGTCAAATGTGACTGGAGCAACTGTTGAATACATTTTCGACTATGGTAACAGTAATATTTCGATGGGCACAGATGTGACCGATGCACAAGGAAACTCTTCGCTTCTATGGACTGCAACCAACATTGCGCCAGGTTACTATGACGTTTTGGTTGTGGTTAATGATGACTTGACTGATCCACTTGCACAAGGTAATTCTCGTCGCACTGGCAACTCTTCAATCGTCAACCTAACGGTTCAGGTACCGAGCGATATTCGTATCGATTCGATTCCAACAGTGACCACTGCGGGACTGAATTTCAATGTGCTTGGTCAAGTACTCGACGCACAAGACCCCACACGACCTCTTTCCACATCGGTTGAAATGTCGGCATTTTGGCTTAACAATCCGAACGAAACATTGGTCGCTGCATATCGAACTTCGACCAATGGAACATTCAACATCAGTGTACCAACAGATACCTCTGGAAACGGTACAGAACGCGGAAACAAAATCTTGGTTTTGAGTGTCAATGAAGGCTCATCGCCGTTTTACCTCACTGCATCTGCCCAAAACGGTATACTCGTCATGGGCGTTAGTCAGTTTGACAATATCCTCCCTCTCAATCCAATCACGGTGAATCGTGGTGATACGGTCAACATAACCGCTCGACTGCTTGAGTCTTCGAATCGATTCGCACCGCTTTCAGCGTTTGATGTTGATATTCAGTTCCATGAAACATGGCTCACTGGAACGCAAACCGATGGAGAAGGATTTGCGAACTTCAGCCACCAGATTCCAATGTCTCACCCTCTTGGCCTGATTGTTGTATCACTGGTATTCAACGGCTCAGTGGATTTGTTAAGCACACAAGTGAATCTTTCAACGATTACGATTCGCTCGACGACGGTCTTAGTTATCGACCCAATTGCTGCTAACCCTGTCGCTGGCACCTCATTCAATGTGACTGGTCGAGTGAACAGCGACAATGGAAGCGGCCTTGAACAACGTGATGGTAGTGTTCTACCTGCAAATATTCTGTTCAGCATTAACGATCAACCCACTGGCTTCACCGTTACAGGTGGTTCTGTTACAGCGGGTGGAGTTTGGTCGGCGACTCTCCTCCTTGGTGAAGGATTTGAAGCAGGTAACAACACCCTTGAGGCCTCTTATGTTCCAAATGTCAACTATTACATCGGCTCTACAAGTAACACTTCGTTTGATAGTCGTGGATTTACCACACTCGCATTCATTCAACCTTCTGTTGATGGCTTGGGAACGCCATCTCTCAACGACCGAACTGAACGTGGTGAAGACCTTGACATTCGTGTTCTGCTCAGAGATAACACGCTTGCACCTGTAGGACTGCAACAGGTTGTCGTCTCGCTCATTGGCACAGATGTCAGCGTCCTTATGACGACGTTCGAAAACGGAACTGCATCTGGAGTTCTTACGGTTCCGAGCAATCAGAGTGTAGGATTCAGTGACCTTGAGGTGACCTTTGCAGGTACGCCTGGAACAACCGGCTTGATTGGTTCAAATAAATCCACACAGTTTGTCGTACTTGCTCAAACCAATGTCGTGATTTCATCCTCCCCATCAACACTTGTGGCTGGAGATTCATTCACCGTTGAAGGAACGTTATTGGATGACCTCAATGAAACGCTTTCCATCAATGGAATCCCTTCAATTGCAGTGGTTCACCTTCTGGTTGACGGTGTTCCGGTCTCCAGTGTTGAAACGAATGCCTCAACGGGTAACTATTCCATTGGATGGACGCTTCCTGATGATACCTCGGCTGGCGCTCACTTGATTGAAGTCCGCTTCCTTGGTGGACGTGACTGGGTTGATCCAATTGGGGTTGGGGACCCTGCAAATCCCGATTTCTATCTTCCCAGCAGCGCTCAAGTTGACTTCAACGTCAGTGTTCCGACGAAGATTCTCCTCCTCACTCCGAGCGGAAATGTCGACCGTGAAGCGTCGATGACCATCGAAGGTCGCTTACTCGATTTGGTCGATTCACCGCTCAGCAACCTCACCGTTGAAGTGTGGCTTGGAGGTCAGTGGATGACAAACGTCACTACAGATGGCGCTGGTCTATTTGTCGCAGTATATCCTGTTCCAGCTGATGCACCATTAGGTCCAATCTCGCTCGAGATTCGTTTCACTGGAACTACCTTCTATCTGCCAAGTAACGCCACTGGAACTTGGGATGTATACAGCCAAATTCTCGTTCAGGTTGAAATGGGAAGTCCAGTTGCAGTCGGGCAGAATACAACGATTACTGGGACTGTTGCTGACAACCAATTACTCGGTATTTCAGGTCATGCGGTCGACCTTGAAGTTGAGGGAATCATCATTGCATCATTAACGACTGATTCAGAAGGCGCGTTCACATTTACCTGGACTGTTCCTGATACTTTCGGCTTTGGCAACCATACGCTGTTTGCGAATGTCGATGCACAGGGTTACTACCGCTCGAACTCGGGTAACACGACATTCTTCCTTGCCCATCGTTCTGATGTCACCCTCATCTTTGATGACGGAAAAGACGTGACGCGTGGCAACCTTTGGACACTTTCCGGACGCTTGTTTGACATTGATACAGTCAATAACGACGGTTTGGGAGACATGCAACTCAGTTTGCGTTTGGATGATGTAGAGATTTCAACGCTTACAACCGGTGATGATGGCAGCTGGTCAGCAATTGTTCCTGCGACAATGGACCTTGCACGAGGTAACCATCAGTTCACCATCTTCTTTGCTGGCACTGATGCACACATTGGCTCTCAGACCTCAGCAACTGCAACCGTTTGGGCAAATGCTCTGATTACTATCGATGGAACTTCAGAGAACATTGTTGTTCGTTCCGATTCGACTTTCGCGCCGATCGTGCTCACAGGCTCAGTATCTGAAATCGGTGGGCTTGGTGAAGTATTCGACAATGTGACGCTCTACCTCGGCAATGGTTCCAAGTGCTTGGCACAAAAAGACGGTGCTCGTTGTATTGATGAGGTGAAGATTGATTGGTCGAATGGAAACTACACCCTTGAGGCGACTGCCCCAATATTCCTCAGTGCCGGTTCGCAATACCTGTATCTTGAAACGCCACGAAACGATGAGTATTATCTCAACATGGCCAGTGTCTCTCACCCAATTTTTGTTAAGATTGATGCCGACATCACCGTGACGCTCGATGATATTATTGAAGATGAGCAAGAAGTAGTTGGGGGCTCGATTCTCATTACTGCTACAGACACCAGATTAGGAGTTGACGGAATTACCGTAACGGTCTACTTGTATTCAGATAATGGAACTCAACTCTCGGCCCCTCGACAACCGCTTACCAACGCCGATGGTGTGGCAGAGTTTGAATTCACATCGGATCCACCATTTGGTGACTCTTCCCAAGATTGGGGCAGAGTTACCTTGGAGATTCTGATCAATGACCCACGTCTCTCGCAGTCAACGCTCGACACTTTTAATCAGGACTATGATGAATCGATAGCACTCTCCTACGAGTTCCAAGAAGAAGCGACTCAAGTTCCATCTTGGGCGTACGTCGCTCTGACACTCATAGCAGCAGCAATTGCTGCTGGAACTGTCATGTATCGTCGTCGCAAATCAAGTGAACTGATGGAAGAGGCAGCCGAAATCTTTGCGTATACCGCAGAGTTACTCGCTGCAGGAGACTCGATTCGTGAAGCCATTTTCAACTGCTATCAGAGCCTCTGTTCTACATTCCAGGAGCATGGTTTCTTGCGTCGTGATTTCGAAACAGTTCGTGAGTTTGAAATGGCCATTCGCCAAGCAATGCCACAAATTTCAGAGGAAGCACTCCAAGCACTCGACAATATGTTTGAGCAGGCGCGTTACAGTCGTGAAGAGATGGGTGAACAGCACAAAGCAGCTGCTCAACAATCATTAGATCGAATGGGCCAAGAGATTTCATCTCTTGCTAAGATTCCTGCTCGGTGATGTTTCACCAGCGAAGGTGCAATCGGCCATTGATGAAGTGCGCTTTGATTTCACCTGCTTCAGCAGGAAGTGGAAGTATTCGCGTCAAGTCATCATGACCGGCTTCTTTGACAACGAGACGTAATTGTCGCTGTGTTTCATCGCTCAGTGTTGAGAGTTCGATATCGGAATTGTCGGCCCCATGAAGTGGAATGGTAAGACCATCTGGGTTCACTGTCCCATGTAATTGTTCAACCATCCAAGTCAAACTTCGCTCCGGTTCAATCTCCGCAAGGTGAGATTCTGGGATCATTCCAGATGCAACCAATACACGTTGATGATTCAATTGAACTTCAGACAAGTGATCTGCAACTGCGTGAAACTCTGCATGCAGTTGTTGAGGTTCTGCTTCAAGACCCAATGCACTTACATGCTGCGTTTCTTCAACGAAATCTTCGGAAATACTCGTATGCAGTTGAACGGGTTCCCATGTCGACATGGTGTCTCGGTTGTGTGCGGCCTCCATGAACCTTCGTCCTCCGATGTTTCTCTTTGCTCACACTTCTTCAACTGTGTGAACTTTGGAAAAGAAGCGACGAGCAAAACTTGCAGTTGTTTGAGGGTCGTTGGTTGAGTTCATACGTAAATCACTTGGATAGCAACTGATGTATGTACGGTCTGTATGGCGCTGATCAAGAAGTAAAATCAATGCTCGGTCACCAATTGAACGAATGGGACGACCCATTGCTTGGAGAACAGCATTGATGGCCGGTTGCGTTACGGTATATCGCCAAGCATTGTTTTTGCCAAATCTATCTGCTGCATATGCTTTGAGTGAATCGGAAAGTACGGATGGAGGTGGGTTCGGTATCCCTATGCAGGCAACCGCATCTAAGATACCACCATGATAATCGATACCCTCTGAAAGTCGAGCACCGTATACTCCACACAAGAGTATGCGCTTGTTTTCGGATTTATCTTGTCGTAACTTCACAACCAATTGGTCGATGTCGTTTTTACTCCACTCTCGGTTTTCAATTATTTTCTCGACACCCTTGAATTTCACGTCTCCGAGGATGTCTTCCATCATCCGATAGGATGGTGAAAATACAGCGACATGACCGGGTGTTTTTTCGAGAAGTGCATGAATGTGATTACGTATTTTATCCCACATTTGTGGTGACCTTTGAGTATATTTCGTCGTTACATCTCTGGCGATTAAAACCGGTCTTCGCTCACCTGCGAAAGGTGATTCATAAGCCGTTTTCGTGGTTTTTTCTTTCGGTAAATCAAGAATATCTGCATACATTTGGGGTGGGTAAAGTGTTCCCGACATCAAAATCGAGCCTTGAACAGATGAAAACAAGGGTCCTGATACGAGACCCGGGTCGAGAAGGTGCGATGTGATTTTCCCTTCTCGTCCCCTTAAACTGAATACAAGGGTGATTGCAGTCGTATCTCCAAACACTTCGATACATTTCAGCACATGTCCTAAGCGATGAGAAA
>CEQX01020247.1_pt1 | contig 18217 bp, 13 predicted proteins | sample 356261 | NCBI WGS metagenome assembly CEQX01 (sample SAMEA2621076, study PRJEB7988) | marine metagenome | isolation source: saline water (ENVO:00002010), including | reverse complement strand
CAACGTCATGGCTCGAAAGGCGCTTGCCACAATGATCACGCATCTTGGCTCAGGGAAACTCGCGCCTGCTCCACCCATCCCAGAGTGGGAGCACGGAGACACTGCTCCTCCTGATGAGCTTGTGAATATCTACCACAATTGGGACGAGATTCGTCGCACGATGTGGGACTATGTTTCAATTGTGCGGACCGATAAGCGCCTACTGAGGGCAAGCTTTCGCCTCCGAAACCTTGCCCGGGAAGTCCGTGATTTCTATTGGGGTTACCGAGTGAATTCTGACATCTTGGAACTTCGAAACCTTGTCACTGTTGCGTCCCTGGTGGTGGACTGCGCCATGCAGCGCAAGGAATCCCGCGGGATACACTATACCCTTGATTACCCGGGAACAGACCCTCGCTTCAGGCAGGATACTATCATCTGCAGGCCCTGAGCAGAACAGAGCCAGAGCACGGGAAAGCCTACTCGTCAACATCGCCCTCTGGCCGAGGATCTTTCAAGGCTGCAATTGCCTCTGCCGTTATGTCTGCTTTATTCAGGGGCATGGGTATTTCCCCTCACTCTCTTATCCGCTGGCTATCATTCCTTCTGGCGGCCCTCCTTCTCCCTGCCCTCTCCTCAGCTGAGGAAGAAATCGAGAACCAAGTTTCTTCCCTGCTACGCAGGATGACCCTGGAGGAGAAAGCGGGCCAGATGACCCAATTGACTCTGGGCGCCGTTTCGAGCGGTGAGGCGAATTCCGAGAATCCAGAGGCACACGAATTCGACACGGACAAACTTCGCCATGCGCTGATCAACAAGCACGTTGGATCTATTCTGAACGTTCACAACGTCGCATTCAGTATTAAACAATGGAATGAACTGCTTTCCGAGATACAAACGGTCGCTACCAAGGAAACCAGACTTAAGATTCCAATCCTCTATGGAATCGACAGCGTCCACGGAGCAAATTACGTGCGGGAGGGAACCCTGTTTCCGCACAACTTGGGACTAGCCGCGACCCGCAACCGCCTTCTGGTTGAACGCTGCCACGCAGTCACAGCCTTGGAGACCAGGTCTGCTGGAATTCCTTGGAATTTCGGCCCTTCCCTCGACGTTGGCCGGCAACCGCTCTGGTCCCGCTATGTCGAGACCTTCGGAGAAGACGTCTATATCACCAAGGTCATGGCAGAGGCAGCTATCCGGGGTTTGCAAGGATCTTCCCTTTCCTCCCCGAAATCTGTAGCTGCTACCGCAAAACATTTTCTCGCCTACAGCCTTCCCGCCAGCGGACACGATCGCACCCAGACACTGCTTCCGGAGCACGACCTCCGGGAATATTTCCTACCACCCTTCACAACCGCGATCGAACAGGGGGTGCAGGCAATCATGGTGAACTCTGGTGAAGTGAATGGAATCCCGGTCCATGCCAGTCATGAAATGCTAAGTAAGCTTCTTCGGGAAGAACTGAAGTTTGACGGAGTGATCGTCAGCGACTGGGAGGACGTGAAAAAACTCCATAACCTCCACCGGGTCGCACCTGACCTTAAGGAAGCTGTTCGTATCGCAGTGCACGCTGGAATCGACATGTGCATGGCCCCCTACGATTTTCATTTTTCCAATAACTTGATCAAGCTGGTAGAGGAAGGGATCCTACCCGAGAGCCGACTGGATGAATCCGTACGAAGGATCCTCCGGATGAAGTTTTCTCTCGGCCTCTTTGACAGCCCCGTCCTGCCTGCCTCCACTGCCGGGGAAATCGGCAGCGAGGAGGCCCACGAGACTTCTCTCCAAGCAGCTCGGGAGTCCCTGGTCCTTCTCAAGAATGAAGGAGTGTTACCTCTCGAGAGGAAGGGTCAGATCCTTCTCACTGGTCCAGGATGCCGCTCACTTGCTGCTCTGCATGGGTCATGGTCCTACACGTGGCAGGGAACAGATGAAGCCGCATACCCGGAAGGCCTCGAGACCATCCTGCAATCCTTCAACAACGGGCACGGACGCGAAAACGTACTTTGGGCCCGGGGCGCGCAATGGGATGGCTCCACCGACTTTGACTACGCTATGAATAAGGCGCGGAATGCAGACGTCGTGGTTTGTGTCCTCGCTGAGAAGCCCAGCACTGAAACCCCCGGAAACATTCCCGACCTCTCGATGCCTGATAATCAGCTTCGCCTCGTACGGCGTCTCGCCACAGGAAAACCACTGATCCTTATTGTCCTCGGCAATCGCCCCCGTCTCATCACCGAGATAGCGGGCCACTGTCATGCAATTATTTATGCAGGCCAGCCCGGCCCCCATGGAGGAAAAGCTCTCTATGAATTGCTGACGGGCCAATTCAACCCCTCAGGCCGCCTGCCATTCACCTACCCTCGCCACCCAAACAGCCTTTTGACCTACGATCACAAGCACAGCGACAGCGTAGGACCTGACAAGGAAACCCCGGGATTCAACCCGCTCTACGAATTTGGGCACGGCCTTAGCTACACCTCCTTTACCTTCAGTGATCTCAAGTTGAATTCATCTACTCTAACGAAGGAGGATGATATTATTCTTTCCGTCAAAGTTACCAACACGGGCTCACGACGGGGCAAGGAGACAGTGGACGTTTTCACCCGCGATCTCTTTGCCTCGATCACGCCTTCAGTAAAGCGTCTTCGCGCTTTCCGCCAGGTTGAACTCGAGGCCGGAGAAGCCAAAAACGTCACTTTGAAAATACCGGTCAAGGAACTTGCTTATCACGGATTGGAAAACGCTCCTGTGATTGAGCCCGGGGAGTTTGATGTGATGGTAGGGGAACTCACGGAGAGAATCCGAGTAAAGTAAAGCGAGAGAGGACCACAGATCATAATTTTTTCACTCGCTATGCCTCAGAGTTCCAAACGGCGACTTTCCGCCCACCTGTTCTGCGGAATCATCCTCACCCAGTGGATCGGGGTCTTACCGACCTGGTGCCAGCAAGGACCAAAAGTCACCTCCCCCACTGCGGCACCGCCAAATCCATATCAATACCGCAAAACGGTTTACCCTTGGCGGCTGCACGTTACCGCGACAATTTTTTGGATCGGTGAAAAACCCGGTGGACGCAACACCACATCCAACCACCAGTCATCGTGGGACGGGCAGTGGGAAAAAAACTACGGAGGTTACGACGATCCGAATCCAGCAGCGCGAGCCAACTACGCACCTAAAGCATTCCGACCTGGCCTGAATTCATTTTACGTCGCTCTACCATACAACGACTGTCTGAATTACCGCCGCCATCGGCCTGAGGCCTCACGCGTCATCCCATGGTTTTACCGTTACAACCCGCGCCCGGGAAAGTCTGTCTGCAAGGGCCGATGGATCCAGCTCTATAATGGCCGAAAGGTATGCTACGCTCAGTGGGAAGACTGTGGGCCGTGGGTAACAGACGACTGGCAATACGTGTTTAGAGGCCAACCCCCTCGCAGCAAAAACGCTGGCATTGATGTCTCTCCGGCTGTCCGCGATTATATGGGATTAAAATCTGGCGACAAACTTCACTGGCGATTTGTCGAATTCGGAGGCGTCCCCCGTGGCCCCTGGTCGTGGTATGGATCCAACAATCCTTTCGTTAATCCTGAGGCAGATCCTGATGTTGCCGTTATTCGCCAACTTCGTGCCTATCTTGAGCAGAAACGAATTGAAGAATTTCGCAGACTGCAAGCCCCTCCGCCCCGTTAATCTTCTGTCCGCCTCCGGCAAGTTGGCAGACTTCTCAACATCGAGATCTCAATCCGGATCCTGCTCCCCACAATCCTCGATAAGAGCTCTTAGCTGCATGATAATTCGATCTGTTGCGCCACGGTGCTTGTCGATTGTGGCTCTGGCATTGTCGGTCAGGCTTTGGCGCCGTTGATCCGATGCCAGAATAGCCCGAAGCGTCTCAGCGATCTCCCCCTGACTGACACACTCGATTGCCGAGGCGGTGCGAAGCTCACTGACCAATGGCTCAAAATTGCTCATGTCCGGTCCACACACCACTGGGGCATCCACGAGGATGGCCTCAACGGGATTCTGTCCACCGCGACCAAGAAAACTCTTTCCAATCACCACGATATCAGCAAGTGCAGTCCAGTCGCCCAGTTCCCCGGTGGAATCTACCAAAAATACAGCAGCTTCTGGTTTTTCTGGAGACTTGAACCTACTACGCAGAACCACCTCAAAACCCGCAGTTTCCAAATCAGATAGGACAACTTGCCGGCGCTCCACGTGTCGGGGCAGTAATACTGCCAAGGCGCCGGGAACTTCACGAATCGCCTCGGCGATAAGACGCTCCTCCCCGTGATGAGTGCTCGCTGCCAGCACTATTGCTCTTTCCGAGCCAAAACTCTCGAGCATATCCCTGAATTCGATCCTCTCCATCGGAGCTTGGACTCCATCGAGATCAAACTTGAGGCTTCCGGTAATGACTAGACGCTCCGGACAAATGCCAATCTTTATCCAGCTTTCCGCGTGCTCTTCTGCCTGCACACATACAGTCCTGATTTGGTTCAGCATAGGTGCGGCTATCCACTTCACTCGCTGGTATCGCCGTGCTGAACGCTCCGACAAACGCGCATTAGCCAGAGCCACCGGAATTCGGCTCTGCCCGCTCACATGAAGGAGGTTCGGCCAGATCTCGGAGTCGATGAGAACGATCAGGATGGGATTAAAGCGATGAAATACGGATCGCAGAACAGGAGGAAAATCCAAGGGACTGTAAATCACTCGAACTCCCTCCGGCGCTTCTTTGTCAGCCACCTGAAATCCTGTTGAAGTTGTAGCCGCAATCACAAACTGCCTCAGGGAGTCACATTGCTGCCACTGCGTAATTAACCGAAGCGCCATCCGAACCTCCCCCACGCTAACCGCATGAACATAGATCGTTTCCCGGGCCTCCTCATCAGAACAGCCCCGGTAAATTCCGATTCGCTGGAGAAGACGCCAGTCCAGACCTCCTCGACGGGCCATCCTAATCACCCATGCCGGTGCAGCGAGCAGGCAGAACACAGGCAGGAGAAGGTTGTAGATTAACCGCACCCACGCATTCATTACTTTCGAAGGTATCGAGACTACTCCCTAGCGTAAAACAGAATCGAGCTCCTGCCGTAGGTCCGTCGATCTATCATCTGCCATCCGGGGGCCTCCATCTCCTCTCGATTAGCCTCCACCTCGATAATCAGGATCCCGTCATCTGCCAATTGCCCCGCTAGCGATGGATCCTGCATTAAATCACCGGCACAATCTCTACTGCTATTCGATGCGTATGGCGGATCTGCCATGATGAGATCAAAACTTTCGTCAGCCGTGAGCAGATACTCATAAGCATCCCCCTCCTGAACTCTGGCGCACTCCTCCAAGCCCAGATTTTCCAGATTCTCCCTGATACACCGGGCTGCATCTCGACTTCGCTCTACAAAAACCGCTTTCTCCGCTCCCCTGCTGAGAGCCTCTATTCCTAGAGCCCCGGAGCCCGCGAAAAGATCAAGCACCATGCCTCCCGCAAGACGACCTTGCAGAATTGAAAAAAGGGCCTCCCTCAGCCGGTCAGTGCTGGGCCGCGTCAATTGGGGCGGCACCTTTAAAGGCATCCTCCGCGCCCTGCCTGCGATCACTCTCATTGGGAAGAAACTGGCTCTGCCGATCTGGCTGTCATTATTTTTTCTGGCTCAAGAGCCTCCTTTCTTAAAAACGCGAGCATCCGGCTCCATGCCTGCTCTAAATTCATCCTCTCTCCTTTCCGGCCTACATTGACCTTCGCCTGGTTCACCGTTCCCTCCAATACGATGTCTCTGTAGTAGCGATCCGGAGTTTCCATCGGCATAAGCCAGGATCTAGTCCACCCGCCTGTCCACAACGCTCCAACCGCAAACCGGGTAAGTGTCGAAGCATAATCCTGGTCCGCAACGACACGCATCACCGCTCCAAGCTGGCCGTTGGGCAGAAGAACTCCATTACCCAGAAGAGACAAACGTTCACTCAGGAGCCGGGCATCAAGAACATTAAATCTTCCACCGCGCACTACCGCCATCATTCGCCCTTCACTGAAGAGCACATCTTGCTTTGTTTTATCACGCCCCAGAGAGACGCCCTGTGCGTCCACTGCGAGATCACCCCTCCAGCTGGACAGCAGAGTTAGACTGCCACTGAGCGCGCCTCGAAGGCTCAATCGCTTCGCCCTGAGCTTCACCCCCACGCCAGATGGCAGGGCAATTTCGTTAGAAGGCAGTTCGCCTGCAGGAATATCAATCCGAACGGCAAAACGTGGCGTGCCCAGCATCTGAAGAACACCCTCACTACGAATCGTAAATCCATTCCAGACAACCTCTGCTGGGGGCAGATTGAGAGAGGGATGCTGCCATTCAACGCTGCTAGCCCAGTCCATTTTGAAAAACTGTGACCCAATAGAAAGCCCCTCACACCGAATCAAACCGGAAGAATCCTTCCCTCCCAGTGGTAATTCTCCACTCAAATTGCGCAGCTTCAATGCAGGATTCCCATCTGCTTCGTTGGAATACACCTCCATGTCGCATTGATCTATGATGACCCTGAAAGATGAGGCCGCCGCGAGACTTGCTTTTTCATGATCTAAGGAGGGGCTGGGCTTCTGCTTTTTATTTGCTGTCTTGGGCTCGCCCTCTTGTCTTTCTACCCGGGGCACAGGCACAGGCGAAGGTTTTGAGTCCATCGCTCTGGATTGACTTTCCTTATCGCCAAGCAGGAAAAGTAGCTCCATCGGAATTGCAATCTGCCCACTTCGAACCCTGACCTCTCTCAGATCTAATGCCCCTCGCAGCAGAGAGCCCCAGTGTAGTTTTACATCCAGTTCCGCTAGGCAGAGAGGGCGCACGGACGAGCTGCCCCCTGCCGGCGGCCCCTCAACAACGACCTTTCTAACCTGCACCCCTGTCCAAGGCGTCCAGGAAAGAGATCCAATCTCCCAGCTGACACCACTCCGATTCTTCAGCCGTTTCTCGAGCTTTCCTTTTACCGCTCCCATCTGCAAAGCAAGATTGGAGATGAGCAGAGATCCAGCAAAGCAGACCATTAAAGGCACCACACACCAGCGGATACCCAGATTCCAAAAAGATGCTCGCCGACTATTTTTCAAGAACGAGGAGGCGCTATTTTCCTTTCATGGGAAATCTGATCACCATGCTTCTGTCGAAGAGAAGCTTTCCCGTAGAAGAGGTTTCCTGCAGCCGGTAGACAAGAATTCCCCATTTGGTCCCTACCAACGTGCCAATACCAAAATTCTCCTTTATTTTTCCAAGAGTATCCTCCTCCTGGAATCTCCACTCGTGGCCGGTCCACCTGCCCAGAATACTGCGTGGATCGGCATCAATATCCTTGAGACGGGCAAGCTCTCCATTCGGTGATTTGACCACATCCTTACCCTGCTGGTATCGCAGGAGCGAAAGAGGCGCTCCTTTACCCGAAACACGAATCATCCATTCGCCCGGCTTGGACTGCTCCAGTCTCACCACTACATTCCCATCTTTTAACGGCACCATCTTCCTCTCATCCCACAACTTATTGTAGTCTGCATAATCCTCTTTGCTTAAACCCAGTTTTTCATGGAAAGGTAATGGGATCCCTGGTTTGGCACTCTTTGAGTACACTTTAAACCACGCAGGGTCTGCCCGCGCAGCCTCTTCCACCTTTGCAACATACCGGTTAATTTCCTTTGGAGGCTCAACCACGACCATCTGCCCCCTCGCAGAAGTTCCCAGCGCAAGGTAGTTGCCCAATACCGCAGGCGCCTCCTGAGCTACGGCTGCAAGAGCGAGCAGCGCATGGGCAGCGACCGCTGCGACACCTAATGATCTGATGACTTGTTTCATTATCGATTTTGTTTACGAACACGCCGACGCAGATCCAATAAAAACCGTCGGGATGACCGGTTCTATCACCCCCGAACCGCCCCCGCAACCAGACTGATTACAATCCTCAAGGATCCGCATGCCTCTCCTCCCCGGACCAAACCCAGGAGGTCGCAAGAACTTTTTCGATCAGGACGGACCGGACGGACTTTGTATGCTGGGAGAAGCGTAACTGAACGAGCACAGGAATCCCCTCTTCTTTCTCTTCAAGAAGTGCAAGCAACCCCCGCCCTTCAACACTACTCCTGTCGGCGTATCCAAAGAGAAACTCATCATCTTCCCTGAACGTCAGCTTGAAGGACTGATAGCGATTCTGGTCAGAAAACTCAAAACTGTAGAACGAGTCCAGCTGTGCGTAGGCCCGGAATGCCATCGATTCAGTTGGCTTATTTTCAATATAAGCAGCGATTTCCACTGGCTGGTAGGTCACCTCCGACTCCCAGTCAAAACGAAGCTCACCATCCTCACAATCCTCCACCAGCAATAAACCCAGCTCTTCTTTCCCCTCGACGGCTACCTCCACAACGAAGAAAGGGCGTTTGCCTACCTCGGTCGGGCGGATGTTCTTGATTACGCTCACCTTCTCAGCAGTTAGCGGGTGACGCTGGTAATAATCTTTCATCAATGGATGCACCCTTCCTCGATTTCTCACATACCTTGCCTTTTCCTCAACCGAAGAGGCTCGCAAATACGCATCCGTTCGGATTTCCAGGCGCTCGAGCCACCTCTTGGCAGACACCGTTTCCAAGGCACTCCTCTCATTCCACATATCGGCGGCAACCTCTCTACTTCTCAAATGACCAGCTCCATTATTCAGAGTCGCCACACCCCACACTCCAAGAAGAATAAGAAGAACCACTATTAAGGCTAGCCATCCCATCGGAATCGCCCCCGCGCTCGCTCCTTCCGGAGTATCCCATCCCACCCCAAGATCCTCTACCGCGGAATCTAATTTCAATTTGCCCTCACCCGTAAATTCCGGCCCGGACATCATACTATCCAAGGAGGCGTTTTCCGGGCTCAGATCTCTTCTCGCCTCCCCCGCTTCCCGGCGCTCCGCACCCTGAACAGGCAGCCGAATTACCTGCGAGGACTCATCTGGATCCGCATCCTCGCTTCGCTTTCCAAGTCTGTCTTCCTCAGCCATTGAAGGAACCTCAGACTGCTCGTAATTCCCGCTGCTGACAACCCTAGACCTTTAGGCTTTCGGGAAGAAATATTCACGAGACCTTACTGGTCGAAGACCAAACCCTGTTCTACAACTGACCTCGATGAGCCATTCCCGTCCAGTCCGCGTGCTAATCGCAACTGCTGGCTTCGGCGATGGGCACAACACTGCAGCCCGGGGAATCGCCATGGCATTGGAAGGCCGAGCTGACTCCCTGATCATAGATCCTTCCGCAAAGGCTACCCCGCGCTTCAACAATCTTCTCCGGGCAACCTACCGCTTTATCACCACGTATTTACCAGACACCTGGGAGAAGATTTACGATGGCGTGGAACAAAGAGACTTCTCGCAGCAGAAATTTCCTTTCAGACGCCGGATGCAGCAAACTTTTACTCTACAGGTTAACGAGTTTGATCCTGATATCATTGTCTCCACCTTTCCTCTCTATCCCTACTTCTTTGAGCATTATGTCCGAGAGGGTGGCCGACCACGGCCTGTCATCACTATCGTCACTGACTCAATTAAAATTAATGCTTCATGGCGGAAAGCCCCAACTGATTTCTGGATCGTCACCGATGAGGAGACCAAAAAGTGCATGGAGGCAAAGGAAATATCCGGGGAAAAAATTCTCAATATCGGCTTCCCCGTAAATCCACTTCTGAACACCCTTAAGCCTCTTTCTCCAACCGATTCGACAACTCCCTTCCGGATTTTATATTTTCCAACGGCGAGCAAAACAGCGATCTCTGATACCGCTCAGGCTATTCTTGAAGGCAGGCAATGGCCTACTGAGTTGACTATTGTCCTCGGGCGAAACCTGCGGCGTCTTTACCGTACCGCCTGTAAAATAAAAAAACGTTATCCGGGTCGAGTGCGAATCAAGGGGTGGTGCCGTAAGGTGCCACAACTTCTCTGTGAACATCATCTGGTTGTGGGAAAGGCAGGAGGAGCAACCGTGCATGAGTCACTTGCGGCATGCTGCCCCATGCTCATCCGGCACCTTGTCCCAGGACAAGAAGAGGGCAACCTTGAACTTCTCCAGAAAATCGGAGGCGGGTCTCTTGCCGACACTGAGGCCACTCTTACCACTGCTCTGGATGCGCTTCTCACCGAACAAGCCTCACTTTGGAGGAGACAAAAAGAGAGCCTTTCCATCCGCGCCCGTCCCAACGCAGCCGAGAATGCGGCAAACTTCATTCTGGAAACCGCCCTAAAAAGCCGACAAGCAGCTGCGAGCAAATAAACAAACCCCTCCCACCACGCTTACTCGTCCGCAAGTAATGAGTGCTATGGATCGGAAACCCGTGATGGGGAATTATTGCCCGCTTCCAGAGACAAATGCCTGTTTCTCCCGGCAGCGGTCTCACCAACCCCGTTAAAGATCAATTCGCTAGCAAGTCTCAAGGCTCCTGAGTCTCGCGCTGCTCTGAGAAAAGGCGCTGCATGGAATCCATGTAGACACCAATTGGACCTTCGTTTTTGCCGGACATGACCTCCAGACGGCTCTTCAAGTCAATAAAGCTGTCGAATTCGCCGGTCAATTCCTCAGAACTCGTAATGCGATACCATTCCAGATAGTCCCGTGTCCGATTCCCGAGGGCAGCGAGACGGTCTCGCTCGGCCTTAAGATCCTGAAGGCGCTCCGTTATCTGTTCATCCTTGTCGGTAACGATCTCCCCGAGAAGGAGAAGGTAATCTCGTATCATGGGCCGATGCGCGGGGAACGCACGGTAAAAAAACTGACGAAGTCTCTCCGCTACCGGAAGGATACAGGCTTCCCTCTCCGTGATCGGAAGCGCTAAGAGATCCCGAAAATCTTGCGCCCTTATCGTGATCGAGCTTCCGGAGGAATCATTAAAACGCACCTTTAGAATCTCCCTTAGCTGCCTCTCTGTCTCATTAATGTTCAATACGTAGGGAAATGGCTTTTCTGCCATCTGTGCCAGCTGCAGAGCCCACCACTTTGAAAGACTTTCTGGCCCCAAGTTCATACCGGGGAAATGCTTCCTCACTAATGCTACCTGATCACCCTCAAAGGTGGAAATCTCTCTTAGCATCAATCGCATCGATTCTTGGCCTCCATCCTGCTCGAGCAGGGACATGACCAGTGCCCCGGAAGACGCCTGAAAGGCCGCTTCTGAAATCGGATCCATACCCTCCAGCCGCTCAACCTGCATAATTTTCTCAACGGGATAGAGCTCGTTTTTATCGAAGAGCGCTTGATACATGACGTATTCGCGCGCTCCCTCTTTCCACCGGAAACTCTCTCGCATTCCCTCTACCAGCCAAAGCGAGACCCCAACTGACTCCACCGCCTCACCCGCACGACCTCTGAGTCCGTATTCAATGAGCAAAACCTCGAGGAGAGCCCTCTCTAACCCGAGAGGCTTACCTCGAGCGAGCGACATTTCGATTTGAATCCTATATCCACCGGGAACCTCAAAATATGCCATCTTGATTGGTCCTTCTTCTTCACGCAGCTGGATGACGATGGAGTGCTCCCATTGCTCATCCTCTCTCCCAATCATTTCCATCAGAGCCTTCCTTACGCCTTCTGCAAGGGAAGCCAATGCGACACGAGTCGAGAAGTCTGCCCCGTAGACAACAAACTGGCGCGACTCGCTCTCAGTCCTCGCAACCTTCGTCCGAGAATCCTCTTCCCCGGACAGGTCAGGCGCGATGGAGGACGCCGGCGCCTGAAGGGCAGCTTCAGACAACTGCTCATCCAACAGAGAAGGATCCTCTCCCTGACAGCGGACCTCAGGAAGAAGAAAAGCAACCCACAAGATGCAGGCTAAGGATCGACGAGCAATATTCACGCGAATTGGGAGGATCACTAATGACTCACGGAATCCCGAATTGCAAGAAAGCAGCACATTTGAAACCGCTCCAATCAAATCCTTACCGGGTTTCCTCATCGCTCACGACGCAGGGCGGATCAGCAATGATCAGGCCTTAGGCTTTAGAGAGAGCTCTTCAGGTGGAGACAACTCGAGGACGCCATCGGACACCTTGATCTGAAACCTTCCGCGAAACATGTCCCAAATCTGCTGAGTCTCCGCTGCGTAGGCCCCACGAAGAGAAGCAAAGGAGGAGTTAGTGAGAAGCATAAAACCGTTGAGGACCTTCGCACGACCCCACTTTCCTTTCCCCCTACTTACAGTTGTATTAATTCCCCCGTCTTCCTGAGCTGTCTGCTCCGGTTCCAGCAACATCGAGATCGTATGACGCTTACCCCAGACTTCTCGTTCGATAATCACCTCAACAATATTTTCCTGCAACCTCACCCACACTCCTCGTGCTGTGACGAAACTCTCGAACCATCCGCCCTGCTCAAATTTAAGAGTTCGACGAATGTAGTTGTTAATCTGTTCCTCAGTGAGGCGAACTCCATTCTTATTCCGTGCCGCGTTTTCCAGAAGATTGGCTAGATTAGGCCCGCCGGGGATCACCGCTGAAGAATCCTCAACATATCCGTCAACGTCGGAAAGATCCTGAGGATCGAAAGAGACAAGCGCCAGCAAACCGATTCCCACCAGCCCGAGGAGAGAGAGATAGAACAAGTTCTTGAAGAACAGGGCCTTCCGCGTTGGGGACGGGGGAGACTTACGCTCTGTCTTCTCGCTCGAACTATTCCTTTTCCCGGTATCGTTATCCTTCTCGGCCATCTTTGAATCTTCAGTATTTCGTATCGCGGTGAAGCTGTCGAGAACTCAGACCGCAAGGAGCACCTTGATTCGTTCAATCTGACTTGGATGAGCTCCCGCCACTACCCGCCCCACTGTCACCCTTTGATCCCGAGCCGGAGGCATCAGATGATTTTGATTCCTTCGGCTTTGACGCTTCTGACTCTTTCTTGGCCCCACTTTTATAGGATTCGCTACGGTAATCCGTCTCATAAAATCCGCCTCCCTTGAAGATGATCCCTGCGCCCGTACCCAGCAATCGCTTCACCGGCCCATCACAATCATCCTTCGGGCAATCACGCAGCTTTTCATCATTCATGCTCTGGAAAAACTCGAAGCGGTGTCCGCATTCTTCGCATAGATAATCGTAAGTCGGCATGAAGAACGTTTAAAAAACACCAAGAACGAACCTTTGCAAGTTGGATGTCATCCAGATCCTCTTGCATCCATGAAAAAGAGTGGGACACTCGCCCCTTCCCCCTCTCACCGAAACTAAGAAACCCATGGGTCACGAATCGATCCCGCGTTGCTCTCGACCACCTAACTGGGATCTTGTATTTACCCTGTCATGGGTCACAGGAATTCTTCTGTTTCAATCCCCATTTCAAGTCACTCTGAAAATGGGGCCGGGTAATTTCGGCTATAACATTTTGCTGACTACTGGCGCGATGATTCTCGGGGTAATCATCATGGGCACTCTTAACCGCCTCTATCATCATGCTAACCGGAGCCGTCCATCAGAGCCAAGGGCACATCGAATCGCATTGATTTCCCACGGGGCGACAATCCTGCTCCTGCTTCTCTCCCTGCTACCGGCATTCCCTCAGGCTCTCTATTGGGCCGCTCTCGCCGCCATGCTTCCATGGCTGATAATTCTCATTGCAGGGAGTGTTCATATCCTGCGAAACACGAAAATAGAGCCAGCCACCCCGCCCTCTTCCCCAGATGCCCTCCCCCGCGGGTGGCGTTTCAACGGGATCTTCTGGCTCATCACAATGGCCACTCTGCTTACACTCGACTTCCTATCTCTCTCCGCAATACAGGAGCGGAATAGCTGGGAGCTCATTCTTATCATTAGCGGGCGACTTCTATCAATTGGAACCTTCCTCGCTGTAGCAGTTCTTTTATTCCAGGGCCTCTGGTCTCTCTTCCCGTCCTACACTCGCTGGCTCCTCGTCCTCGGTGCCTCGCTGATTCCATTGCTGAGTCTGGCAAATCACTTTTCCAATCTTTATTGGAAACAACCCCTGATCGACCTTGTCAACAACCTGACCCTCGACGGAAAATTCAATCTGAGGGTAGAATTAGAAGCAGCCGGAATCACGCACTCTCCGCTCCTTGTTGTCGTTGCCGGACTTACAATAATCGCACTGGTGGGAGGGATCTATCAACTCCTCCAGAGAGCCTCCCTGAAATTTAACTTTCGACTCCGCACTACAAGCGCTGTCCTGATCGGCCTTGGCCTGTGGATAGGCGCTATCGCGCAACAGGGCCTCAGCATGATCAGCATGCGAAAGCACGTCTGGCAGGATGAGCACACCACCTTTGACATCCAGCTTGGCCTGCTCCGCCCTGATCCGGGTCTGGAAAAACTCTCTATTGATTTCATACGAACCATGACCGGCAGTCAGGAGGAACTCCTCCTCTCCGGGCCGCCTCCAAAACTTGAGAGAACTCCGGACATCTATGTTGTCATGGTAGAAACTTGGCGGACAGATTCTGTCCGACCAGAGGTCATGCCCTTTCTCTCTCAGTTCGCCAAAACGGAGTGTCAGCAGTTTAAGACAACCTTCGCAGGATCTAATTGCACTCCCGTTTCTTGGTATACGCTATTCCACAGTCGAGTTGGTATTGACTGGCGGGAATCTCTTCGAGAAGACGAATCCATTGATGGATTCAAGGGAAGCTATCCTCTGCGCCTTCTTCATAAGCTTGGATACCGTTTCAGCGTGAGAGCCGTCTGCGACCTTTCCTATAAGAAGATGTGTGACCTCAATTTCGGAAGGAACCACAAACTTGCAGACCGGTTTCTAGACGCACCCATGATCCCCGGAAACCTGGATGTTCCAGAGCGTGAGGTTGTCATTATGGATGATCTGAAGCGCGAACTCGAGGACAGCCCAAAAGGCGGGAAACTTCACTTCATATCTCTGGACTCAGCTCACTATAACTATTATTGGCCCAGCAGAGATTTCACCCCAATTCACGAGGACTGCTCAGCCATCAACTTTTCCGCTCTCAAGCCTACCGCCGAACAGATACGAGAGGTTGTAAAAAGATATGAAAACGCGGTGAATTGGATTGATCGGCAAATGGAGGACTTCATCAAACACCTCAAGTCCACAGGGCGTTACGAAAATTCCATCATCATACTGACTGGTGATCATGGAGAAGAATTCCAGGAGAATGGATCATGGTTTCACTGCTCCAGCCTGAGACGCGAACAGGTAGAGGTTCCGATTATGATTCGATGGCCGAAATGGGTAACCGAGCAACCAAATCAGGATCTGGTTTCGCACATGGACATCATGCCAAGCCTTTTGGACGCTCTGGGCCTTGAATCTCGTTACTTTTCTGGAATGGCGGGCTACTCGGTCCTTGGCTCACATCCGGGAGAAGCGCTTCTTAGCACCCGTTGGCCGGGGAAATCCGGAATCGGCTTATCCCTGGTCGCTAACGGAATGAAGGCAAACTTCAAGGCTTCCAAGCTGTGGTTGGAAGGCATTCCGGAAACCATTCACTTCATGGGCTGGACAGACTTTGCTGATCGCCCACTCGACCCGGAACAACTCCGCAACAAACGCTCCTATACCGACACTCTGAAAGACCATTATAGAACATCCATTGAGCGTCACTTCGAACGGTTTCAGACATCAAACTGATAATCGGTGATGCCTGCCCTTCAATTCACCTGCAGCCCACAATATACCATGCACTACTTACCCAGATTTATACTCATATTCCTTTTCCTGTTTCTAGCGCTTCAGGGACACGCGGCGGAAAAGGTTGTTAAGATCTTCATTCTTGCAGGCCAATCGAACATGGAGGGGCACGGGCGGATTGCAGGAAACCAGAAAGGAACCCTCGAAAGCCTGATTAGGGATCCTGCCACTGCCTCCCGCTACCGTCATCTGCATGCCGATGGAAACTGGATTACGCGAAAGGATGTCTGGATTTCGTGGCTCGACCGATCTGGCAATCTCGGGATAGGGGGTTGGGCGGCAAAGGGAGCTATTGGTCCGGAGCTTGGATTCGGGTGGACGGTTGGAGACCAAATCGAGGAGCCCATCCTCCTACTGAAATTCGGTCCAGGGGGCACGAGTCTGGCTGGCCCATGGCGTCCGCCAAGTGCTGGGCCTCACCGCAATGGAAAGCCCAGAGGGCAGGGAATCGGAGACCAATTCGACAATCTCGTATTCTCAGTCAAAGAGCGTCTTAAGAATCTCGAATCCGAATTTCCCTCACTGGCGGGCTATCGTCCCAAACTGGCCGGCTTTGGATGGCATCAAGGGTGGAATGATGGGTGCAGTAAGTTGGATAGTGTGGAGTATGAATCAAACCTCGCCCACCTCATCCGCGACATGCGTAACGAATTAAATTCTCCTCAGCTCCCGTTCGTCATTGCGGGCAGTGGCTTTGGTGGATGGAACCAGAAGATCGACCGGCGCCTCATGATCATGAAGGCACAGGAGGCTGTCACCAGTTATGATGAGTTCAAGGAAACAACCCGCTACGTCGAGACCCGAGGATTTTTCAGAGATGGCCCGATTTCTCCTCGCCCGATCCGCTATCACTGGTGCTGCAATGCAGAAACTTACTGGCTGATTGGCGAACACATGGGACATGCCATGGTGGAGCTATTGGGGGGCAGGAAGGCCCCCGGAATTCCGGGGAGCCAGTCAAATTAGGTTCAGGATCCCTGCCTGCGATTTCCCTTATTCTTCCACCGACACTCGATAGAATCGCTGATCCTCTCCAATGGCCCGGGGGTCAAGCTGCAAGGTTACTGTTCCTACCGCGATAATTCCTGAAGAGGCTACTTCCCAATTGATCAGATCAGCGCTTGCTTCGAGGGTGTAACTCTTTCCTGGCACGCTATCCCATCTCACTGTAACAAAACCAGTTAGAGAATTTCTGCTAAGCGTCGTTATCTGAAAGAGCGAGGCCCCATCGAGTGGATCAGTTCCAGCCGCAATTTCGGATCCATCGGGAGACCCATCGCCATCTGTATCCGGGCGGAGTGGATCGGTGCCCGCAAGTGACTCATCGGTATCACTGAGACCGTCCCCGTCACTATCAAGAAGCAATCCAGCACCCGGAGTTCCTCCTGCTACCGCGCTGGCTCTCCAGTTAAGAGGATCATTGTAGTCACCCTCGGTATCAATGATCTCCAACGATGGACCGTCCCCCGCTGGCGCCAGAGGCCATGGTTCAACCGAATCGTAATTGAAGTCGTGGACGAGGTTTCCCGAACTGTCCCGAAGGACAATGTTCTCCCCACTGTTTGAGAGCGCACCTGCAGCCCACTCTCCCAACACTCGAACTCCTGGCCCATACCTCGCCCGAAAGGCCTCGAGATCTGCAACCACAACGGCATGCTCGTCGGGAGCGAGTGTCTCAGCCGGAAAGCTGAAGGCGTTAAACGGATCACCGTCATCAAAACCAATCCCGTCGAGTTCCAGAACATTAGCCCCGGTGTTGACCAACTCAATGAATTCAAGGGCACTCCCTTCAACAGGTTCATACATGAGCTCCGTGATTCGGAGATGATCTGCGGCTGGGCTGGATACCGAAGGATCGATCAGCATTACGTAATCGAATTTAAAACGAGACGCTCGAGCACTATCATTAGCTGCAAAAATTCCGCCTCTTCCGGCAGTAGCTGCAGCAGGTATGGAGCGTGAATAGATTGCCGTCCAGACTCCGGGCTCCAACCGGCGCTCGAACCGCAGGTTTCTCCCGTCCCGCCGGATTCGGATCACCGCCGACCCCTCCGAAAACGCCCTGTTAAAGAGTTGCGTGAAGGCACCTCCGCTGGAGCGTTTGACGCGTAAAGCGTTACCGTCTTCCATTGCGAACACATACCGGGTTGAGGCTGCTCCCTCCTGCATTTCTACGATAAGCCCCGAGATGAAGTCCCCACGTTGCACCGAATCGAGCGATAGATCCGTCTGAAGGACAAAGTCCGCAGAGTCGGGAATCTCACGCCAGATAGCAGGAAAGGAGGGGTTCGATCCCGTGAGCGGCCTCGCCACGTTATCACCCAGTTTGAGCACCAGATTACCGGGCCTGTCGTTGAGGGAGTACCAGGAACCATCACTGTAGTCATGCCTGACATCTACATTTTCAGGGACCCACCAACTTTCGAGTAACCTTGAGGTGAAGGGGCTCCATCCCGAGTCTGCATAGACAGAAACCTCCCTCATCTCGGAATGGCTTTCTCCATCATCATCAGACGCCGCTAGCACAACCTCATAGAGCCCCGGACCTCCAAAGGTGATTTC
>CEQX01093063.1_pt1 | contig 18330 bp, 13 predicted proteins | sample 356261 | NCBI WGS metagenome assembly CEQX01 (sample SAMEA2621076, study PRJEB7988) | marine metagenome | isolation source: saline water (ENVO:00002010), including | reverse complement strand
GGACTCAGTACTGATGTTCCTGACGCTTCACTAGCCGATTGGATACACACGTTGCTTAAAATGACAGGCCTCCACCAATCACTGGGTGACGTGATAGGAACTCATACCGAAATGAATGAGATCGAGCGTCTAGCCCAAGAGGCATCCATGCAATGGACAAGCAACTTCAATCCTCGTCCCTGTTCATCGGCTGATTTTATCGATCTCTACCAACGCGCATCAGCCAAAGCGTAAAGCCCCCCTGCTCAACGACATACCATGAATAACCTACCGAAGGCACTACTTGTTTTCCTGCTCCTCCTTTCATCTACCCCGCTTCCCGGGGTTGAAAATGCTGCAGGCCCTGAAGCATGGCCCATGTTTCGAGGTACACCAAGCGGTGCAGGGCGATCAACAGTCGTTCTGCAGCTTCCTCTTAAGGAACACTGGAGCCGACGATTCGAAGGTGGTGCCTTCACTGCCACCCCAGTGATCTACGCCGACACGATCTATCTTGGTGACCTCGATGGTCACTTCACCGCGCTATCGCTCGATACCGGCAAAACACTCTGGCAGTTCGATTCATCTGACTCAGGTTTTCCATCTGCAGCTGCTGTCTCGACCGAACCGGAGTATCCATTTGTTGTTGTTGGTGACGATTTCGGTGTCATTCGATGCATAAATACAAATAGTGGCAAAGTCGTCTGGGATCTTTCGATGGAAGGAGAGATTTCTGGTGGACCAACCATTTTGCACTCTTCTGAGACACCCGTCGTGCTTGTCGGGTCTCAGGATGCAACGCTTGTTTGCCTTCAACTTACTGACGGGAAAATTCTCTGGCGGCATGAAATAGCGGATCAGATCCGTTGTTCGCCCACCGTAGATACGTCGGAGGATGGTCACCGGGTATTCCTCGCTGGCTGTGACAGCACGCTTCACATTCTTGATGCCATGAATGGAAAAACGGTCGCTGAAATTCCACTTGGAGGCCCAACTGGAACGACCCCTTCAATCAGCGGCTCAGACGTTTTTTTTGGTACTGAGGGTGGGATTTTCTTTGCCGTCGATTATCTTCAGAAAAAAATTCGATGGCAAGCCGGCGGAGACTCGCAAAATCCAGGATATCGCTCGAGCGCAACCATGGCTGGCAACCTTGTTTTCGTTGGGTCTCGTGGCCGTGCCGTGGAGGCTTTCAACAAAACGGATGGGAGCCTCTGCTGGCGACATCCTATGCGTAGCCGTGTCGACGCATCACCGGTAGCAATTCGAATTGTTGAAGAAGGTGCATCGGCAGAAACTCCCTCCGGTAGTGTTCTCGTTGCCGACGCAGCGGGTGACATAAAAATCCTTCGAGATCATGACGGATCAACCTGCTGGGAATTTAGCGCTGGCGGCGGTTTCTCCGGATCGCCAGCCGTCGTTCGTGATCGAGTCGTCTTAGCAAGCGATGATGGTGTTGTCTGGTGTTTCGGACATCATTGAACCAAATAAAAATCTCGGGCTCAAACTCTTTTGGCCTGTTCTCAATCCCGTCGTATTTCTTTCATTCTTTTTGAGGGCGTCAAGCATGGCATGGCAACAACGTATAGTCCGACTCGCGCCCCGGAGCCGTGGATTCCATCTGATCACTCATGAACTTGAGCAGGCACTTACGCACATGGAAAAACCAAGAATTGGATTACTCCACCTCTTCCTTCAACACACGTCTGCAAGCTTATCAATCAATGAAAATGCAGACCCGGACGTCCCATACGATTTAGAAATGGCTTTCAGAAAAGTGGCACCAGAAGAATTGCCGTATCGTCATACCTGCGAAGGCCCTGATGACATGCCTGCTCACATCAAGACTTCAATGCTGGGATGCTCTCTCACGATTCCCATCGAGGCGGGAAAACTCTGCCTCGGAACCTGGCAAGGAATCTACTTATGCGAACATAGAATTCGTGGGGGATCTCGCAACGTCGTCCTGACTCTACACGGTTAAATAGGAAGGTTAGTTGATCAGTAGTACTCATTATTTTTGCGTACCAGTCACCAATTCAAAAAGTCGATCTCCTCGATACCTTTGGAGAATCTGAATACGAAACAGCTAAAAAAGGGGCAATCTCGGCAGGCGGGGCGATTTTTTTGGACTTTTCCAGAACCAAGACCCGAACTGCCCCGTATCATTTGAGTAGCCAAAAATGTGAATCTGGTTTTACCAGTCGACACATTGGCAAAAAGGAGGAATACCACCATGGCACGAAAAGATGCGCTCTCGAGCCTCCGAACGATCCTTGTCCGACGAAGGGATGCTCTCCGTAATGCGCTCAATGGCGACCTCACGTTGCTAAAAGAATTGCGAAGCGAGTCACCGGGAGACGTTATTGATGCTGCTGTAGATACGGCACAGGATGAAATAAGTTCACAACTGGCCGAGGTCGAAGCACGGGAACTTGGATCAATAGAAAACGCTCTGGAGCGAATGAGTTCTGGTGCCTACGGGGCCTGCGAGGTATGCAGCGGAAAGATACCCTTAGCACGGCTTCAGGCGCTTCCCTATGCCACAATGTGCATTCAGTGTCAGCGAGAAACCGAGGAATCTGGTGGACGCTGGATGGCTGAGCAGCAGACAGAGGCCTAAATACGCCCCTCAATGCAGATGCCTCTCATACTTTGACGTTTTTGCAATGTATACTTTGAGTGGATTATGTATGCAAAGCGGAGACAGAGTATGATGGTGGCCCCTATTTCTACCCTTCGATCTCATATCGTTGCAGCCGCATGCCTGGCCCACCTCTTAAGCGGGCCCATCATAGCCGACGAACAGGCCACAACACCGTTACGACCGATCCAGCCAACAACAACGGATGCCACAGATCGAGTCGACCCATCCATCAGCCGCCGTCTTAGCCTCACCGAGAGAGAACGTCTTTACGACAAGGTAGTTCGCGACGCACGACAACTGGAAATGCAAGGCGCACAACTCCGTAGGCTTTCAGTCCTTCTTCGACCTGCCGTCGTACACATTGATGCACGCAAATCAAATGGTCGTGTCTCACGCGATGATGAACAAGAAGCTGGATCAGGGGTGATCACAAATCTCGCTGATGAAGTTGTTGTCATAACAAACCGACACGTCATTCACGGGGCTGACCTGGACAACATTACGATCCGACTTGATGACGGACGTGAAATCCAGCCATCGCGTGTTTGGACAGATGCTGATACTGACATTGGTGTCATGCTCATCAATGAGTCACATCTACCAACTGCTCGCCTTGCAGAAGGTGATGGTGTTCAGATTGGTGATACTGTTCTTGCAATAGGGAGTCCCTTTGGTCTGGCGCACTCTGTCACACTTGGTATTGTTTCAGCAAAAGGCCGAAGAGACCTTGAACTAGGTGAGGGTGGCATTCGATTCCAAAATTTCATCCAAACCGACGCGGCAATCAACCCAGGAAACAGCGGTGGACCACTTGTCAATCTTCGAGGCGAGGTTGTTGGACTCAACACCTGCATAGCAAGCAACTCAGGTGGCTTCGAAGGCATTGGTTTTGCAATTCCAATCTCAATGGTGATGTTTGTCGCCCGACAACTGGTAGAAACTGGGACCGTTTCTCGCGCCTATTTAGGCGTTGCCCTCGATAAAACTTTTACTCTTGCCACGGCTCATAAACTCGGAATGACTCGGCCAGTGGGGGCCCGCGTCACCGGCATCACGCCTGGTTCTCCGGCAGAAGAAATTGGTCTTCTGCCAAATGACGTCATCTTAGAATTCGCCGGCAACCCGATTGAAGATGACGATCATCTTGTCAGCATGGTGAGTATGACACCAACGAACCAGAAAGTGCAGGTCCGTGTCTTTCGGAATGGTCAGCCTCTTTCACTTGAAGTAACCGTGGCTTCACGCGAAGCATTCGAAGTACCACAGTAAAACTGCGAGCTACCTCACAGCGAAGCCTAGCCTCTCATTTCCCTTGCTGGGAAAATTCCACAAGGCTTTCTAGTGTCTGCGTAGCTTTTTTTGAATCAATTGCCTCTTCGGCAAGTACCCTGGCCTCCGGAAGACCCACTGCGTGTCCAGCTGCCCATAACATCGCTGCGGCATTGAGAAGGACCACGTCGCGAGCTGGGCTCAACTCGCCAGCCAAGACCTGCCGAATACATGCTGCACTTTCTGCTGTATCCGCTACCAACAGGCCTTCTCTTTTTGATTCGGGAGCTGTTTTGAGACCAAAGTCTTCGGGTGTCCAAATCATTTCTTTTCGTTCGTCCGCAGAAACGTCAATCACATGCGTCGGTGCAAACAGCCCAACCTCATCAACACCATCTTCTGAAGAAACGATTACCGCTCTTTGCAGGCCAGCAAGCTGCGCTGCCTCTGCCACTGCAGGCTCTGATCCGGGGCGACCAACGCCGATCACCTGCACCGTGACGTTCGCTGGGTTGCATAATGGACCAACAAGATTGAATACCGTTGGCTTTCCAATGAGACGGCGTACGGCACCTACTTTTGCCATAGCCGGGTGATGGGCAGGTGCATAGCAAAAGCACATACCTACTTGCGCGAGACAATCGGCCACCAGATGTACCGGAATGTCCAAACAGACACCAAAGTGCTCAAGCACGTCAGCCGAACCTGTTTTGCTTGAAACTGCACGATTACCATGCTTTGCGACAGGAAGACCCGCTGCTGCAACTACAATCGCAGTTGCTGTCGAGATATTGAATGTGCCCGAACCATCGCCACCGGTTCCACAGGTGTCAACAATTGGGGCAGAAACGGATGCATGCAATGGCACCATCCGCCGCTTCAGTGCATCAACAACGCCGATGATTTCTTCAGCCGTTGGCAGCCGGTTGGCCGAGCCTGACAGCCAGTCTTCAAAATCAGTGAGTGGCATTCGATCATCAAGCACCGCATCAAGAAGATCCGTAATCGTATTCCGATCGAGTGGGTTTCCGTCCCGGCTGGCATCGACCACCTGCTGCTTGAGTCTGGCTACATAATTTTCGTCCATTTTTTATCCCATGACAAAACAAAAAGAACTGAATCAGAACAGTCAGCGCCGCACCTCACCACCATATATCCTGATGGACAATGCTACAGACTACTACACCATGTGACGATAATGTCATGTTTCCGTACTCGCCCTAGAACGGTACGATGCCAATATGGCAAAAAAAGTGATTATTGATGTGGATCCGGGAATCGACGACGCACTCGCCCTGGCTATTGCATTATTCGACCCTGGCCTTGATGTACTTGCTGTAACCGCAACCGGGGGCAATGTCTCGCCTGAACAGGCAACGACAAACCTTCAGGCACTTGTCACCTATCTCGACCCGCCGCGGACCCCACGAATTGGCATCGCTACCGAAAACGCAAACATGCCAGAGCGGGCCCTGAGTATGCATGGGCCCGATGGACTCGGTGGCCTCAACCTGCCTGCCGTCCCGCTACACGGCACGCACGCCGCGGAAAAAGTCATCTGGGAGACAATCAAGGCACATCCTCGAGAAGTCACGTTCCTTAGTCTCGGGCCGCCAACAAATCTTTCTCGTTTGCTTCGTCGTGACCCCAGTGTCGTCGAACTACTTGGCGACACGATTCTTTGTGGAGGCACATTGCATGCACATGGTGGAGCGAGTCCAGTTGCAGATTTCAACTTTTACTGTGACCCTTTTGCTGCTCGACATGTGGTCTGTGAACCCTTTCGGAAATCGTTGGTTCCTCTGGAGACGACGTCACAGGTCGCATTCGGATTAGAAATGCTTGAACAACTTCCTGATGCTTTCACACGTGCCGGAAAAGTTTTCCATCGCATGTTAAGCCATGCATTCCGAGCACATCGACAACTCTTGGGGAGTGAAGGCATTCACCTGCATGATGTGGTTGCTCTTGTCGCAGTAACCAACCCCGAACTCTTTCATCAAGAAACCGTCGCCGCTGACATTGAAACTGCTGGCGAACTAACCGCAGGAATGCTTGTAATTGACCGTCGTCATGCTCGCAGATGGAAACCAAACCTTGATGTGTTTACGCACTGCGACCCCGCTGCTGTGAAAGACTGCATTCTTCGTGGACTGAGCACAGCAGCAGATGCAACCTCTTGGTGACCCGACGTGAGCCAACAAAAACGCCTCTCTGTAGATAGCACTGGTCTGCACTCAGTGAACCCCGAATTTTGTCGCAGTTCCTTTCGTTATGACAACGGCACAGTCAGTCCGTCATGCGCCAACTCCATACCCATAGGTAGCGAAGAAGACACTGAGGCATGATCAATCTCGTGTGACATATGAACAAAGAGTGTTCTGCGGGCACCGATTCGTCGGGCAACTTCAATGGCTTCATCAATTGAAAAATGTGTTGGGTGATGTGATGGTCGCAAACAATCCAAAACAAGTACGTCGAGGTCATCGAGCAAGGGCCACGTCTGCTCTGGTATCTCATTCGTATCGGTACAATAGGCAACATTGCCAATCCTGAAGCCAAGCACTTCAAAGGCACCGTGATGGAGGCGCAGAGGAACAACGGTCGCTCCAAGCAAGCCAAAGGAATCGAGACCTATTTGATGAAGGGTCATCTTGGGAAGACCACCCCCGGCAACAACAGGCTCCTCAAACGCATAATCGAATGCTCGACGAATTCGTCGTTCCACGCGAGGCTCGCAGTACACCGGCAACGAACCACCCTTACGAAAACAAAGTGGGCGGATATCATCGAGACCGTACACGTGATCGACGTGATCATGCGTGTAAACAATTGCATCAATCGACCCGATCTGTTCTCTCAAAAGCTGCGAGCGAAGATCCGGAGTCGTGTCGATAAGAAGCGTACCGTCTGGTAATCCGAAAACCACACTTGTTCTTGTTCGCTGGTTTCTCGTGTCATCACTAGTACAAACATCGCAATCACAACCAACAACAGGCACGCCAACACTTGTGCCAGTACCAAGAAAAACAAATTGGCCCTGGAGATTTCGGCTCGGTGCAACTTCGAAATGTAATGGAGACATAGAAAGGAGAACCGCTGCTTGTCAGGAATGTATAGGGATCTATCTCCAACTCACAACCATTGCTCTGAGCAAGGTACCAGATTCCAGGGCCCCTTGTTGAGGACAGCAATCAAAAAAGCAGCTCATTCAGCACACCTTCAACACTCAACGGAACTCCGCACCAAATATTTAAAGTGCCGTGAATTCGTCAAGACAAGCCAGAGGGACGCAATTGCTTTATGCTCACAGTGAAAAATAACAGTTTGTGAAACGCCTGCGGTAAGCCGCCGAAAGTGAAACTATGGGGTAGCGAGGGCACTTCTTCAGGCCATGACCACGCCGGCCTGCCGGCAGCGAGCCTCCAAGAACATCACTGTTTCCACCATGATTTCCCCATTTGTGAAACCACTTGGCCACAGAAGACCAAAAACAACTGAGCATAAGGCTCATTTCTTTTGAAAATAAAAAATGCGAGTAACCTTGACCCCCTACCACCATCGCTGTGAGAATTAGGCTGTTGACACTAAAATGAGTTCCTACTCGTGTGGTTCCAGGACTTACCTAAAGTCAACATGCGTTCGACAAGCGGTAAGGCTGAAGGACGCATATCACGATTATCGGCTATTCCCTCTCCCCTTATATCACCATTATGGAACAACTGGAACGCATCTGGGACCTCGTCAGTAATTTTGCATCCGCAGTAGGTTCATGGGTTGAACGATCTATCACGGGTCTATTCGGTTCGTCAAATGCTCGTTATCTCAAACGGTTAGAAGCAAAGATCGAGGCAATCAACTCGCTTGAGCCGCGATACGAAGCGATGACAGATGCAGAACTCCGCGCACAGACTGATGAATTCAAACATCGGCTCTCGGCTGGCGAGACCCTCGATGACTTGCTTGTAGAATCCTTCGCTGTGTGCCGTGAAGCCGGACGACGTTTCCTCAGCATGAGGCACTATGATGTGCAACTCATCGGAGGCATGGTGCTGCACTCTGGAGCGATTGCTGAAATGATCACGGGAGAAGGCAAGACACTCGTTGCCACACTCCCTGCTTATCTTAATGCACTTGAGGGCAAAGGCGTGCACGTCATTACAGTAAATGACTATCTCGCCCGTCGTGACATGGAATGGATGGGTCCTCTCTATATGGGACTCGGCCTTACAGTTGGTGCCATTCAGTCGGGCATGGAAGCTGATGAGCGGCAAAAATCATATGCATGCGATATCACCTACGGAACGAATAATGAATTTGGGTTCGACTACCTGAGAGACAATATGCGAATGGCGGCTCGAGGTGACGAGCGCTTTCCTCGCCAAATGCAACAGTCACAGGGACAGCTCAACTTCGCAATCGTCGATGAGGTTGACAACATTCTCATCGATGAAGCCAGAACGCCTCTTATTATTTCAGGCCCTGCTCATGATGACGTCACGAAATACGCACGAGCCGATAAGGTAGCCCGTCAACTGAAAGCAGATGCCCATTTCGAGGTTCAGGAAAAAGAACACACGGTAAGCCTGACTGAGTCCGGTGTCCGACAGGCCGAAAAACTTGCTGGCGTTGAAAGCTTCTACACGGCGGGCAACATGGAGTGGCCCCACCTGATCGACAATGCCTTGAAGGCACACTATCTGTATAAACTGGATGTAAATTATGTTGTTCAGCAAGGCGATGTTGTCATCGTTGATGAGTTCACTGGCCGCCTTATGCCGGGACGCCAATGGTCCGACGGCCTTCATCAGGCTGTCGAAGCAAAAGAAGGGGTTCGCATCAAAGAAGAATCGCAGACTCTGGCAACAGTCACATTGCAGAACTTCTTTAAGCTGTACAACAAACTCGGCGGCATGACCGGGACCGCAATGACTGAGGCGAATGAGTTCTGGAAAATATATAAGCTCGACGTTATTGCTATCCCACCAAACCGTGTCCTTCAGCGACTTAATCACTCGGACGTCATCTTTCGTACCGAACGTGAAAAGTGGATCGCCGTTGCTGATGAAATCGAGCGAATTAACCGCTGGGACTCAGTCAACCTTTCGAACAAAATGACAAAAATCGGGAGTATTGCGAATGAGACAGATAAGGGCATTGAACTCCAACTCAAAGGAACAAAGAAAACTGAGTTCATACCAACTGAGCAGATTCAGAGTACGCAGCGAAAAGGACTTCCTATTCTGGTTGGCACAGTTTCCATTGAAAAAAGTGAGCGGCTTGCGTCTCTTCTTGATAAGCGAGGCGTCGATCATCAAGTGCTCAATGCAAAGCAGCACGAACGTGAAGCAGACATTGTGGCGCAGGCAGGCAGACTTGGCGCTGTGACAATTGCTACAAACATGGCTGGGCGAGGCACCGACATCATTCTAGGTGGTAACGCAGAAACCATGGCTTGGGCCCAATTGCAAAACACCTACGACACTCGGCTCGATGTTCCAAAAGATGAGTGGGACACTCTCATCAATAGTATTTCTGAACGCGAAAACATGAAGACCGAGGGCAACAAAGTCCGTGAAATGGGTGGGCTTCAGATTGTTGGGACTGAGCGGCACGAATCACGACGAATTGATCTTCAGCTTCGCGGACGATGTGGTCGTCAAGGTGACCCAGGGAGCAGCCGATTTTACCTCTCGCTTGAAGATGACCTCATGCGAATTTTTGCTGGAGAGTGGGTGAAAAACATCCTTACCCGACTCGGCATGCAAGACGGAGAAGCGATTGAAAGCAAGATGGTGACTCGCCGTGTTGAAGCAGCACAGAAAAAGGTCGAAGAGCGAAATTTTGAAATTCGGAAAAACCTACTCGAATATGATGAGGTGATGGACGAGCAGCGGAAACGGGTCTACGGTTTCCGGCAACGAATTCTGGAAGGTCGTACTGCAGAGAGTGACGGTGAGATTCTTACTGATTGTGATGGTGAATGCCGTGAACTCATTCTCGAAATGGTTGATCGACAAATAGATCAACACATCGACACATTCCTCGACAGAGACTATGGGGCGCAGACATTTGCTGGATGGGCTTCGTCTCAGCTTTCGTGTGAGCTTGACAGTGCTGATTTCCGGGGATTAAGCCCGGAAGAAGCAATCCGAATTGCCCATGAACAAGCGAGCCGACAGGCCGAAGCACAAATCTTTGAGGCCGTTGAGGAGAACCTTCCCCAGAGTGAGGACGAACGTGATTGGAACTGGTCTGCCCTTGCGAGCTTTGCCAATGCACGCTGGAAGCTTTCCGTAAACGACCGGGATCTGAAACGTGTCGGACGAAATGAGATTGCCGAATGGCTCCAACAGCGAGCAAATGAAGCTGTTGCAAAAGCTGAACTAAGTGAGGGCGAACGGTTCCTTGCACCAGACTTCGGTGTTCGCTCGGCACGGTCGTGGACAGACTGGCGATTCAGTATCGAACTACGTGATTCAGACCTGACTGAAATTTCAGGAAATGATCCGGACCCTGAAGCATTCAAAGAAATTATCCGAAAAAAAGCGAGAGAGGCCTATCAACAACGAGAAATTGAATATCCCGTACTCGTTGGAATGGCTCATTTCACTGGCCGCCAAGATGACGGGTCACGAAGAGTTGATCGCGAGGGGCTCACGGCTTGGGCGAAAGAACGGTTCGACTCATCTCTTGACGAAACATCACTCTCGACCACCAGCCTCGATGAGCTGAAGCGTACTCTCTGTGAAGCAAGCACCCGTCGTCACAAACAACCGGATTCACCGCGGACTGAAATGCAGAGAATGGAGCGTGCCGTTCTGCTCCAGATACTGGACAATGCATGGAAAGATCATCTTCTCGCAATGGATCACTTGAGAAGTAGCGTTGGGCTTCGCGGGTATGCTCAGGTTGACCCGAAGGTTGAATACAAGCGTGAGGGTATGCGGACATTCGATCTCATGTGGAGCGGCATTGATGAACGTGTGATTGACATCGTCTACCGAATTGAACAGGTCGAAGAAGATGCTCTTCGAAGCACCTGGCGTGAAACAGCTGCTATTCATGAAGACACGCCCTCTGCCGCCCAATTTCAAGAGCCTGAGAGACAGATGGCCGATGGCAGCGAATCTGGCCCGATCCAGCCGATCCGTAACCGTGGCCAAAAGGTTGGAAGAAATGATCCGTGCCCCTGTGGTAGTGGCAAAAAGTTTAAAAACTGTTGTGCCCGCTCCGCGAGTGCATCCGCTGGCTGACTAGGTGAGGTGTAGTGATAGCCCTAAACCTGCTCTATCTGCTGGTGGGTATTACTGCCTTGCCCTGGATTCTATGGCGAAGGCTTTCGAACAAACGGCCAGTTGCCGCGATTCGAGAGCGATTCACTGGGCGAGTCCGTGTTGCCAATTGTCCGAAGAACCACCGGCGAATCTGGCTTCATGGAGTAAGTGTTGGAGAAGTGCAACTCATCCGAAAGCTTGTTCATGAACTGAAACATCAAGCTTGCCTGAAAAATCAACTCATTGATTGTGTCATCTCAAGTTCGACGACAACTGGACTGGACGTTGCGACCAAAAGCCATGAGTCGGATCATGTTTTCCCGTGCCCGCTAGACTTCAGCTGGGCAATCAAACAGACCTTCAGTCGAGTACGGCCAGATGTGCTTGTGCTCGCTGAATTGGAGATCTGGCCTAACCTTCTACAGATCGCAGAAGACTACGGAATCCCTGTTGTGGTGGTGAATGGCCGCATGAGCGAACGGAGCTACCGAGGCTACAAACGGCTGGGCCGCATTGCAGCCTTGATGGTCCAGCGGCTAACACTCGTATTGTCTCGTTCCCAAGAGGATTCAGATCGCTTCACGGACCTTGGGGCTCAGCTGGTGGAAACTACTGGCTCCTTAAAGTTTGATGGCATTTATGGTGACGAACACAATGATAAAATCCAGCAACTCAGAAAGATTACTGGAATCAACAGAGACAACCCTGTGTTCATTGCTGGAAGTACGCAGGAACCAGAAGAATCACTCGCCGTTGAGACATTCTTACAACAACAGAAAACGCACTCTAGCCTTAAACTCATACTCGTTCCTCGGCACGTCGAACGAGCACGTGAGATTGCCTCTTGGTTAACATGTCGTTTACAGCAACCCGATGCTTGTCACGTACCCTGGTATTACCGTAGCAAGCTCACCGACCAAGCCAGCCAGCTATCAGGCAACTCATTTATTCTCCTTGTGGATGTGACTGGTGAACTCGCAGCATGGTGGGCACTTGCGACAATGGCTTTTGTCGGCGGCAGCCTTGATGGCGTACGTGGTGGCCAAAACATGCTTGAGCCGGCGGCGTATGGCGTTGCTGTCTGCTTTGGCCCATATACAAGAAACTTCCGCACAGAGGTTTCTGAACTACTCAAAGCAGAGGCTGCTATCGTTGTTCATGACGGGACAGAACTTACAAATTTCGTCACTCAGTGCCTTAACGATCCAGCGTATTCCAGGATGATTGGCACACGCGCCCAGAAACTTATCGAAAAAAATCAAGGAGGCACCAGACTGACTGCCTTACGGATTTTAGACTTCCTTCCCGCAATTTGATCCTCCCGGTTGTCTGTTTAGCCAAAAACCCCGATACTACGAATCAGTCAGAACAATAGATGGCGAAAATCGTTCGCCTTTCCCTTAACTGCAAGAGGCATCCAAAGTGGCTAGCGGCAAGTATCTCTTCACGAGTGAATCGGTCAGCATGGGACATCCGGACAAACTTTCGGACCAAATTTCGGATGGGGTACTCGACGCCTTCCTAGCCCAAGACCCAAACAGTCGTGTTGCTTGCGAAACACTCGTCACAACAGGACTTGCAGTTATTGCTGGTGAAATCACTTCTCGAGGCACCATCGACTACCAGCAGGTTGTTCGTGATGTCATCCGAGAAGTTGGCTACACAGATGACGAAATGGGTATCGCTGCAGACACCTGCTCGGTACTCGTTGCTGTTGGCAAACAAAGTGGCGACATTGCTATGGGTGTCAATGAAGACACCGATAAAGGCAAAGACATTGGAGCCGGTGATCAAGGATTGATGTTTGGTTACGCCTGCAATGACACACCTGAACTGATGCCACTGCCAATTGCTTTGTCACATCGCATCTTAAATCGCTTAGCCGATGCCCGTCTTGGCGGAGACGTAGATTGGCTCCGACCTGACTCAAAGAGTCAGGTAACCGTTGAATACGACGGTGATAAACCAATACGAATTGATACTATCGTTGTCTCCACACAACATGCCCCGCATGTTTCCAACGAAGAGATTCAGACGTACATCATTGAAAAAATCATAAAACCGGAACTTCCAGATGACCTGGACACCAGTGACATCACATACCACATCAACCCAACTGGTCGGTTTGTTGTAGGTGGCCCTCACGGCGATGCTGGCTTAACCGGCAGAAAAATTATTGTTGACACCTACGGCGGCTGGGGTCGTCATGGCGGTGGCGCCTTTTCAGGAAAAGACCCAACAAAAGTTGACCGCAGTGCCGCTTACATGGCTCGCTACGTTGCAAAAAATATTGTTGCCGCTGGCCTCGCAGACCGGTGTGAACTGCAGCTTGCGTATGCAATTGGTGTCACGGAACCTGTCAGCGTTCACATTGATACCGCTGGGAGCGGAAAGGTTGATGATGAACAACTGTGCGCACTTATTCGAGAACATTTCCCACTTACGCCTCGTGGAATCATCGAGCATCTCGACCTCCGAAGACCTATCTTCCGTCGAACTGCTGCTGGTGGGCATTTTGGACGAGACGAGTTCCCTTGGGAAAAAACTGATAAAGCAAGTGCATTGGCAGAGGCTGCCTCCACAGCAACTGCAGCCAATTGAGACACGCAGTCCTTATTGAAAAACAGCAAAGGACAGTAGTAACGATCGTTACTCAAGTGCGTGTGGATAGCCCACACGTCGTTTCAACTTTAATATGCATTGTGGGCATCCAAAGGAAAACACTTTCACGAATCGTTCATTAATCAGAGACGCGTTCATGCTTCCTGCTTCGCAAAACGTAAGGCCAGATCGATTTGCTACACGTGAGAGTTCCTGCCCAGACTTCCAGCTGTTTGCAACCAATGCTGTGAGCTGTCTCGCTGCCAGCACATCGTTTTTGATTGCGGTTATTATTCTTTCTCGTCGCATGGCCGGTGGCCTCACATCTCAACCATCTATTCCTGTGCTGCTTCTCGTAGCGCTCGTTGGCAGTGGCCTCATAGCCGCTGCCAACTCTGCACTGTCAAAATGTAGCCCTGCCCTACAGTGGTTGGTGAAAACAACTCGCTTCAGTGTTCTCGTTGCACTCGTAACGCTTGGAATTTGGCTGCCTCTTTTTACTGCTACAACGTTAGTGACGATTATTCTTATGGGAGCTCTTGCTCTCTTGCCATCTCGTCGTTGGCATGAAAGAGACCTGTCCCGTGCGCCATCACTACCATACTGGACGGTAGTAGCAGAGCTAGGACAAACTGTTCAAAAGAACATGCTTAACCTCTTGCGGCTTGAACAAGCTGAATCGAACTCGTCTGCTAGAGGACAGGACGACACTCCTCCATGGTGGAAATTCCTCCGGCAAGGGAAACAAGACGCCAAGCAATTAGTACCACTCAAAAACCTTTCGGGCGAGCACGCGATTTTCCGGCCAACCACAAAGTATCAATCCGAATCCGGCGGCACCTTGCTACATTGGCAAGAACGTTACGAATTGCCGGACGGAACAGAACACCTCCGCGGCCAACTCATGATTAGTTTCGCTAAAGGAACTCGCTTAACGACAGGGCACGTTGGATTCTGCCCATCATTCCAGTCCATTCCCATCGTTCAAGTTACTACCGACTATGATGCACTTGAAGTTTCAGTCACGGCAGCAGAGATACTACCGTGGGGTGTTCGAATCGAATGCCGTGTCGAAGAACCGATTGATGAGGGAACATCTATTCCCGTTTTTCTAACTGTGAATAAGCCGTTAGAATCAAGCACATCATAGTCACATTACACCCGAGGCATGCACTGAATATGGCGCGTTGGCCCGAGCACATCTGGACTACACTTTTCACGTACGGTCTTATTTTCATTCTCTTTCCCCTGCTTTGCTTCTTGCTTTGGAATTGGGTTCGTGGATTTTAATCCACCATCGATTTCATTTGTACGAACCTCCGCTCATGCCACCACCAAGTACACTTTTCAATCTCTTAAAACACCACGGAGAAGAGCATCTGCTTTCCCACTGGGAACGACTCTCCGAAGAAGGGCGCAGTCGGCTGAAATCCCAACTGATGGCAATCGATTGGCATGAGATTGTTGCCTGCAAAAAACTTGTTGAAGACCGGCACGCAAAAAAAAGTGCCACAAGACATCACGACTTCGAAAATTCATCAACGCCAAACTGTCACAAACTTGGAGGCCAAGACACGGCATCATCAGAAGCCCTGAGCCGCGGACGCGAGTGCCTACGCACCGCCCAGGCAGGTGCGATATTGATGGCAGGCGGCCAAGGTACTCGTCTTGGGTTCAACGGACCAAAAGGAACGTTTCCGATTGCAACAATATCAAAGGCGACTCTTTTCGATGTGCTTCTCGGACATCTCCATGCAATTAAGAAGCGATTTGGAAGCCGTATCCCCATTGCCATTATGACAAGTGCTGCCACTGATACGGCGACCCGTGCATTTCTAACAGAGGCAAATTTCTGTGGCCTCGACGCTGATCAGATTTTCTTCTTTTGCCAAGGTAATTTACCAGCAGTTGATGCGGCGACGGGCAGCCTTCTACTTGATGCGTGTGATCGTGTTGCGGTCGCACCAGATGGCCATGGCGGAATGTTCCAGGCGCTCATAGAGAGCGGGGGACTTGATTGGTTTCGACAGCAAGATTGCCGGACGCTTGTAAGCTTTCAGGTGGACAACCCCCTTGCAAAGCCATTCGATCCAGAATTCCTTGGCCACCATCTGCTCTCTGAATCCTCACTTTCAACACAAGTTATTCCAAAACTTGATCCTGAGGAGCGGGTTGGTGTCGTGGCTGAATCAGATGGCGTAACAAGAATCATTGAATATAGTGACCTGCCTCAAAACATCGCTACCCAGCGGCTACTGGATGGAAGATTGCGATTCTTTGCCGGTAGTATTGGAATTCATGCATTTGAAACAGAATTTCTTGAAGGCATTGCTTCTTCCCAAGCAAGGCTTCCGTTACATATTGCTCATAAAAAAGTTCCTTTCATTGATAAAAAAGGACGGATCGTTCAACCATCAGCACCGAATGCTTTCAAATTTGAACGATTTATATTTGATGTAATGCCCTTAGCTGACAGTGTGACTGTTGTGGAGGTCGATCCAGCAGAGGGTTTTGCGCCACTAAAAAATCCGCCTGGTGCTGCCAAGGACTCACCAGAAATAGTTCGACAAGCACTCAATGCGTATGCAATCCGGCATTTGGAAGGAGTTGGTATCATGGTCGCACCGGGCATTGATGTGGAGCTGGACGCTGCATCAATTTTTGATGACGAAGATCTACATCTCATTGCAAAGTCTGGCATTTTTCCAAAAAACCGCATTGACTGCCCGCATATTATTCGGGCAATCTGAGAACGCTCAAAAATCATACCTCCTTCGGAGAACATCTGTTTCATGCTTCACGCAATCATTATGGCGGGTGGATCGGGCACTCGTTTCTGGCCATCGAGCCGTGCAAAACTACCGAAACAACTGCTACCACTTGCAGGCTCAGAAACACTTTTACAAGACACCGTGGGGAGGCTCCAAGGACTCATCCCCCCGGAGCGGACACTCATCGTAACTAACAGGCGACTTACAGAGGCGATCCAACGACAGTTACCCGAACTCCCATCAACTGCAATTGTTGGTGAACCCTGTAAACGTGACACCGCGCCGTGCATAGGACTTGCCGCTTTGCTTGTACTTCAACAAGACTCTGATGCAACGATGGCCGTCATGCCTAGTGATCATGTAATAGATCCAACTGAATCCTTCCAGAAAGCTCTGCTGCAAGCAAATGAGCTTGTCAACCAAAGCCCGGATCGACTTGTCACATTTGGGATTCGTCCATCAACGCCGTCCTCGAGCTATGGATACATACAACAAGGAGAGACCCTGCCGCATGGGGAGGATGACTCATCGGTCCACCGTGTTGCTCAATTCCGGGAGAAGCCACCCATCGATGTGGCAGAAGAATATCTCGCTGCGGGCAATTTTCTTTGGAATGCCGGAATCTTTGTCTGGCGAGCGAAGACAATCATCGAAGCGCTCGCGGAACATCAACCTGTATGTTTAGAGCACTTAAGACGTATCGCAGACAATTGGGAAACCCCTCAACGCAACGAGGTCTTTTCAGAGGAATTTGCTGCAATAAAAGGTGTTTCGATTGACTACGCTGTACTCGAGCACGCTACGGAAGTCGCAGTAATCGAAGCACCGTTTACATGGGACGACCTGGGCGGCTGGTCTGCTGTCGCTCGGCAACGAGGGCACGACGAAAATGGAAATACTATTGTTGGTCGTCACTTAGGCATTGATTCAAAGAACGTTCTTGTGCACACCTGTGACGACCACCTCATTGTCACTTTGGGTCTGGAGAATACTCTTCTAGTACATACCGATGATGCTACCTTAGTTGCTGACAGATCTCACGAGGAGCACATTCGCAAAGTAGTTGCTGAGCTAGAAAGTAAAAAATGGCACGAATATTTGTGAGAAACACCGTAGTGCTAAAAATATTTTCTGTACTGAAACTCAGTGCCGTCTCAGCATACTTTCTCATTATTGCGATTCCGCAGGTTACTGGCACAGAACCTCCCGCTCCAGAAGGCACTGAGAAACACTGGGTGAGTACACTTTTCGATAACTTCACGTCTGCCACTGATGCCTTGCAGTGGTCGGATATACGAGTTGTTAGTAACTGGCGCATTCAACAACACGCCCAGTCAAAAGAATATCGGATCTTAGATTCAGATGATCGTGTTATCGTCGAAGCAACTCTCGACGACTGCAATGTTCATTTTTCTGCACTCATGAAAGCGGGAGACATTGCTCCTGTTGAGAAAGAGGCCGTCATTGTTCTTCATGGTCTTGGTGAAGGCCGAAGCGCCATGAAGCCCCTTGTTACATTCCTCGAAGAAAACATGACCGCCAGTATCCTGACCTTCGGTTACGCGAGCCCTCAAGCATCCCTTGCAGCACACGCCCATTCACTGGGTAGCGTGCTTGCTGGGTTACCACCAACAACTGCCATCAGTTTTGTAGGTCATAGCATGGGGAATTTAGTCGTACGGCGGTGGCTACAAGACGCACAACCGAAAATGGTTCGTCGAATCAATCGTATGGTAATGCTTGGCCCACCCAATCAAGGATCAGACCTTGCTCGACTGGCGGCAAA
>CEQX01013853.1_pt1 | contig 18362 bp, 17 predicted proteins | sample 356261 | NCBI WGS metagenome assembly CEQX01 (sample SAMEA2621076, study PRJEB7988) | marine metagenome | isolation source: saline water (ENVO:00002010), including | reverse complement strand
TCAGCGGCTGGTGAACCAGGACCGGGAACATTCTGCAGTGTTGCTCGATCAAAATCGTCATCTGACAAACCATACCGGAATTCAAGAGTGCCTGTTTGACTGACGTTGAACCAAGCACGATTGCTGCTTGTTGCACCTGTTCCAACATCGGGTGAAAGGACAGTGAATGCTGTAATCACAGGGACCTGATTCTCAATGGTGAATTCATCACTGGTGGTTACGGTTGTATCGTCGACATCGGAATCCCACCCTGTCGCCCGTAGCGTGTATGTTCCGTTAGCGTATGATGTCGAATCAAAATTGAACAACCAAGGCGAACTTGTGAGGTTGGTGAGAGATGAATATGCGCCCCCGACTTCTGCGATTTCAACCAGTATGGAATCGATGGTACCCGTTCCAGAGAGTGTGAACGTTACCGTCTTCAACCCGGTTACGGATTCATCTTCGACAGGCCCATTTGAGAAGACGATACTCATCGATGATGTGTCGAAGGATTTCAACTCCGAATCGAGTTGGCTCGGCATGGGAGGTGAAACCGAGAGCATGGAAAGAAGGAGAACGGTAACAAGGCCAAGTGCGACACCTCTTCCTCCCATGCTTTCCTTAGGATTGCGACCATCCTTCAAATCTCCCCTTCTGCCACGAGAATTTGCGATGTCTTGTCAGGTTCTGACCAGATGGGTTCAAGTGCTTTGCATGTCGTCGAAATACCATGGCGAGAAGCGCATATGCAGTCTGCTGTGTTCTCCTGATGCTCACTTCCATCGCAGTTGTCCCTGCAAGTTCGTACGATAGCAACGGTGTACAAGCTTCAGAACAGACGCTGAGTATCCTCCCAGCAAGCCCAACAGAAGGTGGTTCAGTCACTGGAATGCTAACGCTTCAAAACACCAATTCGCAACTCGCAGCTGACGTGGATTATTCATTCTATGCGAATGCGATTTCTCCAAGCACTCGATTGCTCACGGCCACCGTTAACATACAAGCGAATGATATTGCGACGGTTTCAGCCCCTTGGGATGGGTTAGCAGAAGGCGAAAACAAGCTTTGGGTCACATATTCTTACAACAATGGGCCAACGCATGAGTTTTATCATTCGTTTACGGTACAAGGTCTACCAAGCTTGTACATTGTTGAATCTACAATGACGCCTTCGACCGGCATTCATTCAGGCGATACTGTAGAACTCAACACGAAGATTGCCAACATTGGAAGCGAAGATGCTCCAGCATCACATCTCGAGATACGATTCCCAGGTTCAATGAACGATGTTGAACTTCCAACCGATGCGATTCCTGCTGGTTCGGAAACATGGGTGAACACAACGTTTGTTGCTCCTTCAACAGGAACCTATCAGATCGAACTTACGCCTGACATTCGGGATGAGATTCAGGAGTCTTCTGAACAAGGAAAATCCATGTCAATCGACCTTATCGTCGACCCCCGAATGGATCTGTCGCACGATGGTGAATTGACCATCGCTGCAACACAAGGATCACTCATTGGTCCCTGGACAGTATCGGGTGTTTTGGTCCGTGAGGCTGGTGAAGGTACAACCACGGTTCCAATGGTGCTGGAGTTCCGTGAGGGGGGCGCTCTTGTGCGTTCGCTGCAATCATTTGATATCCAAATCTCCGGAACCGGATACACCACTCAAGCGTGGTCGACGAGCATAACCAGTTCTGATATTGCAGGAATGCCGACAGGGCTGTACACATTGGTCGCCGTTATCGATCCGTTCACTTCGGGTCAGTTTTCACAAGAGAGTACAGACAACGATGAACTCCTCACCACCTTCAGCCTCCCAGAGATTCCTGATGTTTTCGTCGACCCTCTGGTACTTGCTAACCGCTCAACGGTTGCAGCAGGAGAATTTGTCGATTGGTCGATGACAGCGACAAACACAGGCGATGTTGCCGTTTCAGGAACGTTCCTCTACACATGGGAAGGACAGTCGTTCGAATCTCCGCTGGTTCTCTTGAACTCTGGCCAAATTTATACCTACACCACATCGCATGGCACTGCACTTGGTCAACACACGGCAGAGATCAACGTGCAGTGGAAAGCATCAACCGATTCATACGACCGTGTTCCTACCAACAGTGTTGCAACAGGTGAAGTCTTGGTTGAAGCGAATCTCCAATTGACATGGGACGAAGATTCGACGGTCTTGCTTGACGAGAATGGAGATGCAGCAACATTCCCTCTCGAGTCAGGTGAACAGTATACCATGTCGCTCGACGTGAAATCGACCCGAGGAACCGGCGACATAACGTTCACGTGCAAAAACAGCCAAACCACTTGGGGTTCGATTGATGTGAACATCGAAAACCCAGGTGATCGCGAAGAAGTTTCCTGCACATTCACCGCATCCGGTAAGATGTCAATCGTTCAATTGGTGCCGTCGGATTCCATGATTGTGGGTACGTACGAGCGTTCCTTCTCAACGGTTCTTGCTGATGGAAGCGGGGCAAGCGGTGGCGAAAACGATGGAACTGGAACAGCGTTGCTCATGTTCCTAGGGGCTCTTGCCTTGATCGGAGTTCTTGTTGGTGCAGTCCTCCTCACTCGCGAACGAGAAGAAGAAGTCGAGCGGGACATTTACAACTACTGTCCTGCTTGTGATGGTGAACTTGAAGGCGACGAAAATCGATGCCCACATTGTTCCTTCAATCTACGAAAGGCTCGGCTGCAATTCCATGATTGTCAGGAGTGTGGAGAATCCGTTCCAGATCTTATGGAAAACTGTGCATACTGTGGAGCCGCACAAGAAGTATCATCGTTCTTTGAGCGTCGAGAGCGACGAGTTCGTGAAGTACCAGAAGAGAAAGAATTGATTTCACTGCCGGAAGAGGACGAAAATGAAATCGTCAGTGGTTCAGAGGACTTTGCTGACGCTGTGAAGGAATTCGGTTACGATGAATCGAATCTCGAGGATGAATGGGATGAGAATGTCGTTGCTGCGGAACAAGAAGTCACGGCTGCGTTTGATTTGCGCAATGCAGATGAAATCGCTATGGAAGATATGACTGAAGAGGAAATCGAAGCGATGCAGAATCAAGTCGTGACCACATTGAAAACGGTCTCAGAATCCTTTGAAGGTCATGATTTGGACGCATTCTTGCCAACCAAAGACAACATGAAATCACTCAAGGATGACGGTGAGGACAAGGACGGTGCTGCTTGGACGACACTCTCAGCAAGTGATGCAGAGATTCGAGGCGATCTGTACGAATTGACCGGCGAGGAAGGCGTAATGCCTGGGGAGAAGGTCGTTGTTGGAATGGGCATCACCGACAGCTCACTTGCAGGTAATGAGATTACAGAAGCCAGTGCAGACTTTGCTTTCGATGATGATTCCGAACCGCCACTCACTGTTGAAGATGGTGAGAAGACAACTGAGGCAAAGCCTCGCCGCAGACCGCGCCGAAAGCGAGAATCACAAGACGAGACAGCCGATTGTGGTGCGTGTGGTGCAGTGATTCCTGCAGCTGCTAAAGAATGCCCAACATGTGGTGCGAAATTCGAGTGATTGATGCCTGTCAGCACTCATAGGGTTCGTCATCGCTTGCGCTCGGGGTCAATGTTGCGTCACTCAGGCAACGAGTATGAATCGTATCGCTCGTTTGAACGCTTCCCTGCGACGGGGTGATTTTCATATCATTGAGTTGCTTGGGTGGACCATGCAGCACCGAATGATAACGGTCGTAATGGCCCTCACGATGCTGATGGTTTCAGCATCTGGCTGCATCGGATTACTCCAAGGAAGGGAGTACATGGAACATCTTCGAGGTGATGTTGCCCAAAGTACTTCGATAGAAACAACTGTCGTAGAACATGCGTTTACGAATGCTGAAATCAACATCGAATGGAATGAAAAATTTACAGTCGACACTGAAGTTACCAAAATTGGTGTGTACTTCAAAACAGAAATGGCCGGAGAAATCATCCGTGAGATCTTCCCTGATTTCTTCGATTTGCGCGAAGTCAAGGTTGAGATTAAAGATCCGAATGGAAATCTGAAATACAACGCTACACATGATACGACAAAAACTGCACCGTACGTTTTGATTGAGCCAGAATTTGATGGTGAGTTTGTTTCAGGTGAATGGAACATCAACATCATTGGCACGGGTGGGGGAGTACTTTCGGAAAAAGACAACTTCCTTCTCAGCGTTGACGTTACCCGTACGTGTACGATCTATCCACAAGATGAGGTTTGTGTTGTCGATTAGACAAGGGATTCACTGCAAGCATATCTTCGGCTACAATTCCGACATTTTCCTTCACGTTGGTGGTTTCGCTTTGCGCCACCTTCGCTCATCAATCGTTGCACTTCGATAATGCTCTCTCGGAGGTGTTGTTTTCCATGCTCATCCCAGAAGATTTGGTGAAGATCCTGCTCTCCGTAGCGAAGAAGACCGTATGGTGGTGATTTCTTGGTACTTGTTTCAACCAGTGAAACGTATGCAAGAAGCTGCAAGCGATGCGATTGATGTGGTTTCTTGGGTATCTTGCCCGTCTTTTGTTCAACGGGGATGAATTCGCCATCGATAATGACGATTTGATCTGGACGACCGCGCAAGCCTGACACTTCATCGATGAGCAAGTCAGTGGTCTCATCATCGTCGGAGTACACCAATTCAGCGCCTTCTTGTAATCCAGCCTTTTCTCGATTAATGACCATTTGACTTTCGGCCTTGAGGGAGCGTTGAAGCTGCCATGTTGCGAAAAAGGTCCAAATAAAGGCAATGACGATGAGAATAAATCCAGCTTGATTTCGATCTTCTGCAGCGACGAGTGCAATGGCGTGAATTCCAATGAGAATCGTAGCAAGGAGCAGACCTGCTTCGGTTTTTCCTGCTGAAAACCATCCTCCAAGGAATCCGATTGGACTCCACGTCGGTTCCAATCCAGTTGAAGCAAAACGGTTTTTCATTTCACGAATCTCTTTGATGCTATGTTCGATTTTAAACCAATTTCGCCAAGGTAAGGCGATGGAGAGAACTGCAGCAATGAGGCATGATACCGACCACATAGAGAGAATTTTTGCAAACTCGATCGGTGAATTCATCATGTCGTCAATGTACACGAACGCGATTGCGTCGATTGCAAAGGCGATGATGATGCCATACCACCACGACCAAATGAGAAGTGAGCGCCGCATACGGATTAAAGCAGATTGAAATTCTGTCATTTCACTGTGAATTTCCTTGTGTTTTTCAACGCCCCCTTCAACGGCTTCACCTACTCCAGTTGCTCCTTCTTTTGCTAACTGCCAAGACAGTGGGCAATACATGAAACGTTCCAAATCGCTGGCACTTACCGGCAATGGCGAACCAGAATCGTTGATAAAATAGCCATCTGGGCCTTCTTTTCCGCCAGCAAAAGAGACCCCCATGATTTCACCTTTAACCTACACAGATTTGATTTCTTCCCCTTCCTATGTCAAAAGCGTAGTTTGGAGATGATGCGAAGCGGTTAAGAAGAGGGTTTAGGTCGGTTGCTTGCTGAGGCACTACTATGTCTGAAGAAACTGGGCTCCTGATTCCACTTGAACTCTACGAAGAATCCGGTGTGAACATTGGAACAAAGCAGAAGAGTGCTGACATGGGACGATTCATTGATACCGTCAATTCCGATGGGCTTTACCTCCTCGATCTTAATCACACGGACAACAGAATTCGAATCATTGCATCGTTCTTGAATCAATACGAGCCGTCCCAAATCATGGTTGTCTCTGCCCGACAATATGGACAGCGACCTGCTCGAATGTTTGCTGAAGCAATTGGTGCGAACTCCGCAGTAGGACGTTTCATCCCTGGAAGCCTGACAAATCCTGCTCTCCGCTCCTACAAAGAGCCAGACATCTTGTTCGTTACAGATCCAGCATCTGACCAACAATCACTTCGTGAGGCCGTCAACACAGGTCTTCCGATCGTTGGCCTCGTCGATGCAAACAACAAGTTGCGAAACGTCGATGTTGCACTCCCTGCGAACAACAAGAGTCGCCACTCCCTCGCCCTCGTGTATTGGCTCCTCTCCCGAGAAGTTCTCAAACTACGTGGTGAAACCACTGATGAGGCATGGGCAGAAGCCAATGATCTCGAGGAGTGGAAGTCAACCTTCTGAGATTGGCTTCAAGAATTCCGAAATTGCTTGTGCGGATTCATCCACATCGGCAAGTTCATGCATTAACGAACGAACTGACTTCGCTCCTGGCAAGCCTTTTGAAAACGCAACGGCATGTCGTTGCATTGTCTGTTTAGCAAGGCCAGTCGTCTCTCGGCACAATGCAACATACCGGTCCCAGCACCAACGTCTGGAAGCAAAGGCTTGCGAGGTTTCTGACAATTCATCCCATTCACCATCGTAGTGTTGAACCCATGGCAATTGGGCTTGTTCCATCCATCCGAGTCCGACTTTGATCTGGGCAAAGACATCAGGCCGACCAATTGCCGCACGACCAATCATCAGTCCTGAGGCGTTTGTTTGTTCCAAGCATCGTCGAGCACTTTCGGCGTCGGTGATGTCACCATTCGCTACGACAGGGACATCAACAGAATTGACGGCAGTTCGGATGGTTTCCCAGTCCGCAATCCCCGAGTATCGTTGGCGAAGAGTTCGCCCATGAATGCACAATCGCTGCGCACCAACCTTCTCAAGCGACTGACAGATGTTGACCGCATTGTTTGGTCCTTGGCCAGTACCCAGCCGCATCTTTGCTGTGACTGGAACATCAACGGCATCAACAATGTTTTCGACCATAGAAACAAGTTTCTGTGGTTCACCCATCAATGCTGCACCTGCACAAATATTGGTCACCTTGGGAGCAGGACATCCAAAATTCAAGTCGATTACGTCGGCAGATTCTTGCAGCATGGTTGCAGCAGTGACCATGTCATTCATTTCGCCTCCAAAGATTTGAGGAATGAACGGTTGTTCCCTTGGATCCGATTCCATTTTCCTCCATGATGCTGTTGCTTCTCGGCTTAATGCAGTACTGTTTGTGAATTCTGTAATGGTGATGTCGGCACCACACTCTTTGGCTAACAATCGATATGGAAGATCCGATACACCTGCCATTGGAGCAAGATAGAGCGCTCGTTGCTCACCCGACCACGGCTCGTAGGTGTCAAAACCAGCCTCGCTCATCATTCATCGCCCGTGGTCAAGACATCTTCAATCATCGTACCAACTCGACGTATTCTTCTCAACAACCTGTCAAGCCGTGCAGTGATGTTTTGCTTAGAATCTGCTATTGATGAACCTACAAGTCTGTAACCAAGTGGCAAACGGCCACCAAGAAGATTGAGCAAAAGCATCTGGTCTGAGGCACTGATTTCGTGCATCGCATTCTGAACATCTTCGATTGCAAGCTTGCCTTTACTGAGTGGCTTCAGCAGCGAACTGTGATTCTTTTCGGGAACAATTCGCATGAAACCACCCTTCTTCAGCAACCAGTCTTCACCACGCCGTTGGTGTTGTGTAATCATTGCCGACCACAATGCAGACCCGAGTCGATCCGTACGAGGGATTCGTTCAACCAATCCGCATGCCCGAAATCGTTCAAGTATTCGTCCAAGACGAGCCTTTTGTCCACCAAACTGATCATGCGCATCATCCAGTGAGATCAGACCATCAGAACCGAGTAGGAGGCGAAACAGTTGCTCGGATACAGAACCAGTGAGAATTTCATTTCCCGGACGGTCTCCAAGCAGTCCAACATCAGCCATCCATTGCGTTAGTTCGGACGCACCCTCTTGCGTAGACCGGTAATCAATGATGTTGAGATTCAGTGACAGAGGCGCCTCTTCCGACATTTCATTATCAAGCGTTAACCCTTCTCGATTCCAGTACGGTTGGATTTGGTCCATTTTTTGTTCAAGAATAAGTCGATACTGAGCAAAGCACAATTCAAGAGCTTGTGAAATTCCTCCTCCTCGAAGGATGTAGGTTCTCCAGCCTTTTCCTTCGTTCGTGTAAGAAAGTAGACCAGATTGGCTCATGCGAGAGAGGTGGTGATTCAACGCTGCGGGCGTCATCGCAAGCTCGTCCGACAGTGACTGCGCATCCCAAGATTTGTTTGGATTCAAGAAAAAGTGGTCGCGTAGCATACGGTGAATGGGAGATGCTGAGCCATAATCTGCAGTAGCATCGCCTTTTCTCCGAACAAAACAAAACGACTCAACAAACCAACCGACTAAGCGATCAACCGAGCGATCCGATGTTGGCATCGGGAGTTCTTCCAACTTGACGTTAAGCATGGCGAAGTACGTTCGGCGATGGTCTTTGAAACCTGTGCAACAATTGCTTTTCAGAAAGCGAAAATTAAGCCTGAACTCGGCGACCGTCATTCCACTGATAGGTCAAACGATCCGAGCGTCGGAAGGTATCGATTTGGATGTGCGATGCGAGATTGAGAACATCTTTCCGAAGGATTCCTCGTCGACGTAGGACCTTTATCGCAGAATGAACGCTTGCACGCGTTCGTCCAATACGTCGGGCAAGTTGTGCTTGAGAGCGAGGTGTTCCTTCTTCAAGAATGTCGTTGATCACTTGCCGTTGGACCGCTGAGAGGCCGATGGGAAGGCTTGATGCCATACGCTGATGGTCACTCGATACAGATTGCAGTAATTCAACCTGTGAAGGTCCGCCTGCGAAGTAACATGTCCGTCCATTCACGGGCATAATCGTGATGTTCCCTTGGTTTTGCATAACGTCGAGATGGTGGCGAAGGGTTCCATTCGCTGCGCTTAGTTCATGCTGAAGTTCACGATAGCATAATCCTGGGTGGCGTTCAAGTGTGCGTAGGATACGTGATCGAAATGGATGTTCACTCGTTTGGCGTTTCGTAGAAATCCCACCAAATGCAAGGGCCGATGCGGTTGATGTCATAGCTGTCACGCCATGAGCAATGCTTGCAAGTCCACCGGTTAAGCCTGCAATTCCTGCGAGCAACCAAGGACGCTTGCAAACCCATTGAGTGAGAAGTGCCATACGTCGAGGATGACCTCTTCGTATCTTAATGCATCGTATTGACGCATCTAAGCGCCGATGATCGAACCTTGGTGGATTTTCATGAATGCTACGAGTGGCGAAAGGAGTCTTCCGCACGTCAAACCATGACTGGAAAGCTTGTATGTGACACGAACAGGAGGTCCATCGGTAACGTTTCGCTCAACCAATCCTTCGTCAGCAAGGAATCGAAGTTTGTCGGAGAGGGTGCGCGAAGAGATTCCCTTGAGAAGATGCTTCATCTCATTGAATCGTCGTTCGCCTGCAATGTAAAGCGTGGAGAGGATTTCAATCGTCCATCTCGATCCGAAGACGTTGAGCGCTTCAACAGCGGCATCAACCTCCCAATTCAGATCGAATCGTCCCTGTCCTGAATGATCTTCAAGCAACGACCGAACCGAACCTCCAATCTGAATGGTCTCACTGATTTTATCGCTTACAACTTTGAGTTCGGTTGTTGGGAGTACCATTGGTGGTTCAGGCATGGACCTCCGATATATTTCCCATACTTGATTTCTTTTCAACACCGATTCGAGTAATCCGCAGCGACTCTCAGGTGTGTATCTTTCACTACAAGTATCGGATGTGGTTTGGTCCGAATTGATGTTCCTTACCTACGAATTGAACAAACTGCAAGAGCGTATCATTCATGAACGGTTTGCTTGTCGTTGTATGCATGAGAGCTGTCGAGAACGTCGCAATCATCGGTGCAGGAAACATGGGTTCAGGTATTGCACAAAAAAGTGCACAAGAAGGATTCAATGTGCAAATGGTTGACAGAGAGGCACAATATGTTGCACGAGGGCGTTCAATCATCGAAAATTTCCTTCAAGAAGCCATCGAACGACGAATCTTTTCGCAAGATGAAGTGAGTGCAACACTTGGCCGAATCACCGATGTGGTGGGAACTGAGAATACGGCTTCAAACACCGACTTGGTCATCGAGGCAGTGTTCGAAGACTTTGACATCAAAACATCAGTGTTCTCTGCCTTGGACGAAGCATGTGACGAGGGGACCATTCTCGCATCAAACACCTCCTCTCTTTCTGTGAATGCTCTCGCTGAAGCGACCGGAAGACCCGATCGATTCGTAGGATTGCATTTTTTCTATCATCCTGCAAAGAACAGACTGATTGAGGTCATACCTGCCGAAACAACGTCCAAGGACACACTTGATCGTACTGTTCAATACTGTCGAACACTTGGAAAAGTGGTTATCGTTTGCAAAGATCGACCCGGATTTGTCGTCAACAGATTCTTCGTTCCGTGGCTCAATGAAGCGTGTTTGCTTCTCGAAGAGGGTGTAGCAACTGCTGCTCAGATCGATGCGATATCATGCAAAGCATTCCGAATTGGACTTGGTCCGTTTGGCTTGATGAATCTCACAGGGCCTCCAATCGCTCTCCATTCAACGGATTATCTCGCCGAACAACTTGACACACCGCGATACAACGGTGCACAAAATTTGAGAGATCTCATCGCCAACAATGCAATGTGGACCATTGAGGATGAATCAGACTATTCTCAAGAACAGTACACTACTGTTTCCGAACGTCTCCTCGGTGTAGTGTTTGGAGTTGCAGCACAGATTGTTGAGGAAGACATCTGTTCGATGGAAGATGTTGATCGGGGTGCAAAGGTTGGATTGCGATGGGCTCGAGGGCCGTTCGAAATGATGAATCGAATTGGCGTCAAAGAAGCATACCGAATGGCCTCTGCATACCAAGAACTTGCAGGTAAAACCTGGGCACTTCCTGCTTTCTTCCAACATCAATCCGATGCAGCAACAAATTGGGAGTTCTCTTACGTTGACTCATCAGTAGAGGATGGAATTGCAACCATTACAATCAACCGCCCAGAGGCAATGAATGCGCTGAATGAAATCGTTATTGCTCAGCTCACGGAAGCAGTACAAGCAGCAAATTCGGACAACAATGTCTCGACCATTGTATTGGATGGAGCAGGTAAGGCCTTCGTCGCTGGTGCCGATGTCAAATTCTTCGTCGATAAAATTCGGTCGGACGACATCCCTGACATAGAGACGTTCACAGAAAACGGCCATACTCTTCTCGCAGCACTTGAAGAATCAACGAAGACAACAATTGCTTTGACAACAGGACTTGCTCTCGGCGGTGGCCTTGAACTTGCCCTCGCTTGTGATTATCGAATTGGAACGCGTCGGACGCAATTTCGATTCCCTGAAACAAGCATTGGGATTTATCCTGCACTTGGTGGTACGCAGCGCCCTGCTCGAATCGCAGGTCGAGAACTTGGACGATGGGCTGTTCTTGCTGGAAACTTCATGAATGCTGAGACAGCCACCGACCTTGGTCTTGTTACACATCTTGTCGACATCAACGATGTTCCGAATTGCATCAAAGGTATTCACACATCTGGAAAACCAGAAAACAAGTACCCTGGAAAACCAATGAACGAAAACAGTCCTGTGGTTAAATTCGCTAAGAAATTCTTCTCGGATGGCAACATGACTGCTTTGCTCGCAGGAAGCTGCCCAGATGGCTTTGATGCTGAAGACAAAACCGTTGCTCGTCAACTCAAGTCGCTCAAGTTCACTGCTCCGATTGGATTGGCTATGGCGAGTGAACGAATCGATGCAACAGCTTCGATGTCACTTGATGAAGGCCTCCAACTTGAGTTGCAAGGCCTGGATCGAATCTTCTCAACCGAGGACGCTCTCGAAGGCCTCAGTGCTTTGATTGAAGGTCGAAGAGCGACCTACAAGAATGCCTAAACCCAGCACGTCTGCAGTTGCTGAATGGATTCGACAATCTTCTCAAGATCGATTGCCTCTTCTTGTTCCTGAGCGAGAAGAATGCGATTCTCCACGGCTAGGACAAGGTCGTCTGATGGTTCCTCGTCCATCATCTCAGTGAGCACTTCCTTCAGCGATTTGGATTGACCGCGAAGGATGGCAATGTGCGCCTTGAGTTCCTCTTCGTCATCTCGCGGTGAACGAACGTTGGAACTCAAACCATCACCTCAATCGGTATTTCTTGATGCTCTGCATACCATCGGTCCCATGGAGTAATGTCTTCCTCAGTCCAGTGCTGGAGCGGTCCTTCAAGGTCGATTGAGTGGCCGTTGTCAGGACCAAGGTTCCGACTCTGCTTGATTCCTGGAGCTCCGAGGACAAGGGCTGAGGAAAGAATCCCTTGCGCGATTGCAAGACTGTTCTTGTCGGTACCACTCCAATAAGCGTGGAAACCTGGGTGGGTATGAACCCATAATCGAAACGGCGCCATCATTCCAACGGGTGGACGGAGAGGTACTCGACCGGGCGAACCCCAATCGATCTGAATCTCTCCGTTGGCATCGATGAGGACAGAGGTCTCAAGACCTGCAATGAGTGAGAGATTGTACACCAAATCCCATCTACCATGTTCAGCAGCGTTTCGTTGTACATCGAGGACATCATTGGACTCAACCGCTTGTGCTTCTGCCTGAATGCAAGCTCTCATCCACTGTTCATAGGTGATGCCTATGGATTCAAGATTCATCACTGGAATCATGCCTTCACCTCGGGGAATTTGAGTTCACCAAACATGATGCTCGACATCCGTTCACGGAGAGGTGGTTGATTTCTCAATTGTCCCATAAGCCATGTTGCTGCAGCCGCAGCGGCATTGACGTAGCCAAATTGGATGTTTCCAGCAGCGATTGCGCCAGCAATTTGACAGCTCGCGGGTTCGTGGTCTGGCGTCATCATAGCAACAAGAGTTGGGTCTGAATCGTTGGTAAAATAGACGTGTCCATCGCCTGTGGACCGCAAGTCAATCCATGGCACGTTCGTCGCGTGAACCAACCTCCGTGGATGAGGCCGATCGACACCGATAATGATGTAATCAAATTCTTGCAGTTGTTCCTTGACCCGTAGATTTTCTGGGTCAGAAACGCAATACACGTTCTTGAGCGATTCATATTTTTGAACGAGAGCCGTTGTTTTGAAGGAACCGATGTCCGATTCTGAGAATCGCTGGTGGCCCAAGTTTGAGGCTTCAACGGTATCACCGTCCATAATTGTGATTGAACACTTTTGCCCTACTTTTTCGAGAGCTGGGACGACCAAATCAAAGGTCAGCCCACCAATTCCACCTGCACCTACAATCAATATTCGCTGCGTACGCTCTGTTGTCATGGTAGAATAACAACTCGACAGTTTATGAACTCAATTTTGAATCAGTGGTAATTTCTTGACAGGAGGGGCAATCCCAAGATCTTCGGGGAAATACAATTCCGCTTCGGGGATTGGAATTGGAACAATCTCACGACCGATAAGAGCAACTCGACTCGGCCGACTTTCTGAGAGGACCTCTCGATTGACTTGAGGTGCAAGTTCATTCGAGAAGGAGAGGATGTCGTCATGACTTGGCATGTTTTCCATGGAGAGGTTTTCTCGGCTATGGCCGACGTAGACGTATCCCTTGGCTTCAATGAAATCAGGATCGGCACGGTTGTCGAGTTCTGCAAACTCTTTGATGTGCGCGGATGACATGTTGACACCTTTCATCAGTGTATGACGACAAACAATTCGTGTGTCAAGACTTGGTAGAAGATCGATGGTTTTCTCAAATTGATTCCAGGCCCCACTGTTCCACTTTGGGCGACATACATCATCGAAGACGTTCTTGTTGGGTGCATCGACGGAGACGTAGAGTTGAGTAGGGAGCGTGTCGAGTTTTTCCAAGACCTTTGGAAGAGTGCCATTGGTGACGAGCATCGTTGTCATACCATGCTTGTGACACAGATCCATGTATTCACCAAGGCGAGTGTAGAGTGTCGGTTCACCGTTCAGAGAAATAGCAACGTGTTTTGGATCCTGAGCTTCGAGAAACTTTTCTCGTGGAACCTTATCATTGCCTCCGAATCCTGAGAGTAGTCGTCGTTGTGCCCGGACACTCTCATAGAGGAGTTCGAGAGGATCTTGGTCCGTAAGCTCTAGTGTATCCATGTGCGGCTCACGCCAGCAGTAGGTGCAAGCGAGATTGCATTGATCAACAACTGGAGACATTTGCATACACGTGTGGCTTTTGACACCATAGAAGGTGCCCTTGTAGCATGCACGGTCACGCAGGAGTGACTCTTTTGTCCAATGGCACGTCTTGACACCACCGTGTTCGCCAACAATGTGATACCGTTGTTTTTGCAATTTTGCTTTGAGTGCAAGGTCCATGCCCATGTTCGTTCCTCCTGAAGCCGGATTCCACTGTTGATGAACGGTCGGGAACGGCTCGGATAGGTAGTCCTCGAAATTTTTGTTCTTGAAGAAGACGGTCGTTTAAGTGTATTCAAAAACACCTGATGTAAATAATACACCTTTGTGTTGGCAAGTTTACCACGCCTTTGAATAGGGAGGGCACCCAATGTAGAGTGAGGATAACAATGGATAACGAACTCCAGACATACACCGACCGAATAATGGATCAGCAACAGTACCGCTCAGGGATTTTCTCTGACTTCTTTGCACCGATCGTGAATGCTATAGCGTCGTTTCGCTTTACTGCAAACGAACGAGCCGCGCAAGAAATCCGGAGGGAGCATTGAATGGACAAAGAACTCGCAACATTCGTAGACCAAACGCTTGAAGCTCAAGTGTACCGCAATGGTATTTCTCTTTCTCCAGGCATTGTTCGAAAGATCGTCTCAATGTTTCGCCGACCCTGAACACTGTTCGTTTGCGTTCTGAATCAGAGGGTTGCTTGTCCACCAACTGGCATTTCCTGCAGCATGGTGAGCGAATCTCCACGTAGGCTTGGTCCAATGTTGAAGGTTCCAAAGATTCCGTGATCCGCAAGATTATGGGAGAGAGAGAACCACGTTCGGCCGTAGGCATCAACTCGAATATCGAGGAAATCACCGAGACCACCACAGCGGTTGTAACCACAATCTTCCTCGATGTCAATTGGATCATTTTCGCCGTTGAGTTGGACAGTCGTGAGCAATGGCGTCTCATTAAAGGCGTCTGTTGTGTATGTCAAGTATGCATTCCAAGTTTCATCTTCACCTGCTGTTTCCCCAACGTAACCAAATGCAACCGTTCCTTCATCCCCTGCAACCACAACAGGAAAACCCGTTCCTGAGAGGTTGATTGGCGGTGCGATCATTGTCGCGTTTGACCATGTTTCCCCTTGATCACGAGAGTAGGACCAGTACGGTTTGTTGTCGAGTCCATTCCACATGGCATGGACATTTCCTGCTGAATCAACTTCGACCTGTGCCTCCTCTGCATTCCATGTATCGGCTGTTCCTGTAATCTCAGTCGGTAGCGGGTGCTCAGTCCAGCTGATGCCAGCATTTGTGGTTCGAAACACCGAGTATCCTTCACCAGTGCAACCTTTGTTGCCCCGGTAGAAATTTCCGTCGATACTGCCGACTAAATGGGCGGACAAGCCTCCTGACGAGCAGGTCACAGGAGCGCCTGACGTTTCTGGACCCCAAGTTGCTCCACCGTCTTGACTGGAGGAGCACAAAGGATGAGGGGCATTACCGTTGATGCAAAACATCCATGTTGTCGGATACAGTGCTGCTTGCATGTTGCTACTTGCAATCGTCTGATGATCCTGGACGGAATAAAACTGGGTTGCTACACTTGGCCCATTCCATGAAGCACCGTCATTATCCGACCATTCAACGGTCATACCAAGCAATGCGTGCATATCGAATTTCATGATGCGGCTCGTCCAAGGATCGACGTAAATGTAAGGATCGTTCGAATTGGCGATTGGTAGCAATGGGTCGTACGTGTTTTCACATGAATAATCGAGTGTTGTTATCCCGATGAGATTGCAAGCAACAACGGCCGTTGAGCCTGAAGGACCATTGCCATATGAACTCATGAACAGAGTATCACTTTCTGTGATTCCCATCGTTGGTTCAAAGGTTGACATTCCAATACTGTAGTAGGTACCTTCAGCCGGCATTGGTATGTTTCGACCGCTGAGTTCAACGGAATCATTGCCCCAAGCATCAACAGCATCGGGAAAGTGGTACCACGTGAGTTCAGGACGTTCAAAGTTCCAAACGCTCGGCTGTGGTACTTCCTCCTCGACGTCGACTTCACCAAAGCACCCCGACGTCGAAAAGGTTAGCATCAACAGTGCTAGGAGAATCGCTCTCTGTGGAATCATGGTTGGGCTAGGGTATCGTGAGGTTAAGCCTTGTTGCTCATTTTCCATGCAACTTTCTTTCATTTTCAAATCACACTTCCTCCTATGCAACAAAGGCAACGCATTTGAATTATGAGTTACAGGAATGATCATGAGTCGGTGGGCACCCCATTTGGTCGGCCTTCTCACACCTCTTTCTGCCGCAGTCTCGCTCTTGGTCGGCGGCTGGTGGATGCTGACGCCAATCGTTCTCTTGTTGGGGTTGTATCCGTTTTTGGATACACTCGCTGGCTCATCGACCGTGCATGATGTTGAATACGAGGGGAGAGGTCACAACGCTATTGTCCACATGCACGGAATTCTCGTTCCTGCCGTCGTTCTCTGTCTGATGTATCGTGTGTGGACGGGACTGGGTGAAATCCCATTGATTGTGCCCACCCTCTCTGCGGGATTGGCTACGGGTGCTGCTGGTGTCGTAGCAGCGCACGAACTCGGACACCGCCGACCACGATCGTCGAGTTGGTGGCTCGGACGTCTCGACTTGTTGTGTGTCCTCTACCTTCATTTCACAGTCGAGCACAACCACACCCATCACAAGCACTGGGCTCGAAGAGTTGACCCAACCAGTTCACCGTGGGGGCGAAGCGTCTACGGGCATTTGGTACGAACTGTTCCAAAACAACTCCGGAATGCATATCGCATCCGCAAAAAGGACACGGCGCTATCCTTGACAATCGAGGCCGCTTTGCTTGTATCCCTTGCATTTTGGGGGCTTCCTTACTTGGTGGCCTTTGTTGGGCAGGCTTTTGTTGCCATCTATCTCCTCGAATTTGTGAACTTCATCCAACATCATGGATTGGAACGGGGTGATAATGAGCGTCCGCATGCAGGCCATGCATGGGAAAGTCGAACGCGCTGGTCTCGATACACCCTGATGAATCTCCCTCTTCACGCAGCGCACCATCTTCGTGCAAGCACACCCTACGAACGCCTGCGTCCTTACGATGAATCTCCGCAACTACCCGGTGGATACTACCAAATGTTCTGGATTGCACTCATACCGCCGCTGTTCAATCGCCTGATGAAGAGATCAGCGAATCATTCTGGTGGCGTTGGTGGGGCATAGCCTCCATCAACAGCTTCCTGAACAATAGCGAGATCGGATTCGACCATCATTTGGATGAGTTGCTCGAAGGTGGTTTTGGTTTCCCAACCAAGCTTTTCTTTTGCATAAGCAGGATCTCCAATCAGAAGGTCAACCTCAGCAGGGCGGAAGAATTTGGGATTCGTTCGAACTCGGACGACACCGTTTTGATCGGTTGCAATTGTGTCAACACCTTCACCCGACCATGTTAGATTTAGACCAATGAGTGAGAATGAGAGACTAATCATGTCACGAATGCTGTGTGTCCGTCCAGTTGCAATCACGTAGTCATCTGGTTTATCTTGCTGCAACATCTTCCATTGCATCTCAACATAATCACCAGCGAATCCCCAGTCGCGCTTGGCGTCAACGTTGCCGATGTGCAGGCATTCATCGAATCCGTGCTTAATTCGAGCAGCCATCATGGTCACTTTTCGTGTCACAAATTCAAGACCACGTCGTGGGCTTTCGTGATTGAAGAGAATACCTGTGCATGCGAACATGTTGTACGATTCACGGTAGTTGCGTGTAATTTCGAACGCCATCACTTTCGCACATCCATAGGGTGAGCGTGGGTGGAACGGAGTTTGCTCAGATTGAGGTACTTCACGTACTTTTCCATATTGTTCACTGGAGCCCGCCTGGTAGAATCGACACTCCGGTGCGTGCTTTCGAACTGCTTCGAGACAGCGTAGCGCACCAAGCCCTGTAATATCCGCAGTCATCATCGGTGATCTCCACGATTCAGGAACAAAGGACATTGCCCCGAGATTGTAGAATTCGTCAGGTTTGACTTGATGCACGGCATTGTCGATTGAGTTTTGATCGGCTAGGTCGCCATTGAGAAGGTGAAACTTCTCGTTGCTCATCAAATGGTTGATTAGGTTTCTTCCGAGGCTTGGTTGCGATACACGACGGACCAATCCGTACACAGTGTACCCCTTCTCAAGGAGCAATTCGGCAAGGTAGGAACCATCTTGTCCAGTAATCCCAGTGATGAGTGCTGTCTTCTCGCTCATAAGGAATCCTGAGGCTTCCCTTTTTTGAAAGCGTCGCATGTATATGTAGACTCATAG
>CEQX01044065.1_pt1 | contig 18395 bp, 19 predicted proteins | sample 356261 | NCBI WGS metagenome assembly CEQX01 (sample SAMEA2621076, study PRJEB7988) | marine metagenome | isolation source: saline water (ENVO:00002010), including | reverse complement strand
CTCATTTTATTTGATGATGTTATCAGGAAATACATACCTCCAAAAACTTCAAAATCTCATAAAAATATTATATTTAATTCGCTTAATAAATGCAGAGCAGGAAAGAATACAAATATTAAATTAATTCTAGACACTATGGCTGAGCGAATAAAAAAAAGTGGATTAGTGATCCTTATATCAGATCTTCTTGATGATCCAAAAAATGTCATGAAAGGATTAAATCATTTTAGACACAACAAACAAGAGGTCATTGTTTTTCACTTAATAGATAAGCAAGAATTCAATTTCACATTCAATAAAAGAACACGGTTTACCGATATGGAAACAGGTGAAACAATTACAACCGATCCTTGGCATATCCAATCTTCATATCAGGATAAGATCAAACTGTTTATAAAAAAATATAAAAAAGAGTGCGGTGATCAAAAAATAGATTACGTACCTGTTTTCACTGATCAGGGTTTTGATTTAGCGCTAAGCGAATACATTCGAAAAAGGCACAAATCAAATTAAACGCTTTTATTTATCCGCCTAATTTTTTGGCTTTTTCAAAATACTTTGTAGCGCCATCCATATCGCCCTGCTTTATTAAGACTCTAGCCATTCCTTTATAATGATCCGGATTTTCAGGATCTAACTGTATAAGCTCACGATAAAACTTAGATGCCCTTCTCCACTTTTCAGCGTTTTCAAAAGTTTGAGCTATGCCACTCAGCGCTTCAGTATCTTCTGGGTTTAAATCGTAAGCGAAGAAAAAATTGTCCTCTGCTTGTTCGAACTGATCAAGCTGCATATACAATACACCAAGATTAAAATATAAGTTTGCTTTTATAATTTTATCATCTTCCTGCTTTATGGCAACTTCGAACGTTTCAACAGACTTTTCCTTGTCTCCATTGTCATAGTATAGAGTGGCAAGTTGGCGCACAGCATCAGTATTTGATGGATCCAATTTGACAGCTTGTTCAATATGAAAAAGGGCCTCTTTTTTATCTCCAATAAGTGATAATATTTGGCCAAGAGTAAAATTTGTTTGGAAGTCTTCCGGATTTTTTTCATATCCTAATTTTCCGGATTCTATCGCTTTTTTTTGGTCACCCATTTCATAGTAGCACGTAGCTAATATAGAATAGGTTTGGGATTTTAATGGATCAATTGAAACAGACTCGTTAAAGATTTCAATCGCACTCTCAAGCGTTGATTTGTCTTGACTTTTTTTATAGCTGTTAAATTTTCTTACCGCTTTGTTATAGTTCTCAGCCCAATACATTTCCCGATAATTTTGAGTTATTTCTTTTACGGGCCTTCCAAGCGTTTTTCCTTCTGGATTTATAGAAACAGCCGAATTAAACATCTCATTCATTTTATTCCACTCTTTTTTTCTTGCATGTACATGGTATCCTATTTGCACCATAATTTCTGCATTTTCTGGTTCCACTTTAAGAGCCTCTAACAAGTACTGTTCTGCTTCAGTCCAATTTTCATCTTGAATTGCCATTTTTGCTGATGTGTACTCAACAGTAGAGTTGCAAGCCCAAAAGTTTACTAGAATAAGTGATAATGTAATTTTTGAAATGAGTATATTGATTTTCATAAAGTCTCTTATTTTTAATTAATTGATTGTGTAATCTATGTTCTGATTATTACCGTATCAAGATTTTAGAGTGGATCTTAAAAAATTGACACGATCATTGATTTCTTGGCTGGTTGCATTCTGAAGTTTTTCAACGCCAAATGATTCAATACTTATTGATGCAGATGCCGAAGCTTGTAGTAGGGCAGTTTCGTTTGATTCTTCATCAGCTAACGAGGCTGTAAAGGCGCCAGCAAAAGCATCTCCTGCCCCAGTAGGGTCAACTACATTTTTAACTGGATAAGCTCCAACCTCTATATGCTCCTTTAATGAAAAGAGCTCTGCCCCCCTACTTCCTTTCTTTATTACAACTATTTCAGGACCCATCTTCAATAAACTTTTAGCTGCATTTTTAATATTATTTTCATTAGTTAACTGAAAAGATTCACTCTCATTTATCAACAATATATTTGAAGATAAAAGCACTTTTTCAAGGATCGGCAATGTAGTTTCAATCCACAAATTCATTGTGTCAACCACAATTACGGCATCTGAATTTTGATTTTGAGAAATGACAGAGTATTGTAATTCGGGATGAATATTCGCAAGCAAGATATGTGATCTATTTTTATTTGACTCGCTCAAAACTGGATTAAAATCCATAAACACTCCTAACTCTGTAAAAAGAGTATCTCGATCATCCCAATTTGCATGATATTTTCCACCCCATTGGAAAGTATTTCCAACTCCAGTTTTTAAATCGCTTAGATCATTTGCGTACGAATCATAAAGTGCTCGAGCTTCAGCTGGAAAATCCTCACCAACAATACCAACCACTGAAATATGTGATGACTTACCTGAAGCAACCAGGCTATAAGTTGTAGAACCTCCTAAAACATTGGATTGTTTTTCAAAAGGAGTCTCAACGGTATCTATGGCGATTGAGCCAACAATTAGAATAGAATTATGCGACATTTAAGAAAGATATTATTAATAAACTTGAACGCGCTACAAGAATTATTAAGTCAAAATTTATTTTACAGACGACTTGACCACACTCTTAAAGACTATGTATTTTCAGGTTCTATGAATACAAAAACCTATGCATTAATAACGGATGTTCACTCAAATTCCGCAGCACTTAAAAAAGCATTAGAAATTATCAACGAACGCAAAGATGTTGATAAAACAATTTTTTTAGGTGATTATTTCTCTCTTGGACCAGATCCAAAAACAATATTTGAAATACTTAAGTCTGATGAAAATTCAATCGTGATTAAAGGTAATCACGAAAGATATTTGGTGGAAGAAATTTGGAATGATCCTGAACCGTCTTTAGAGGGTATGACCAAAGATGATCCTGTGCTTAGCGATATCATTGAAAATGAAAAATGGACCGCAAATCAAATAGGCAAAGCAGGAGTTGATTTTTGTGATAGCATGGCTATTTCAAATAGAGAAATAGTTGGAAATACTTTGGTTGAATTTTGTCATGCTTGGTACGAAAGAGACGAAGTACCACCAACTATGGATGAAGCTTTGAAGTGGCGTGACGAAGTATCAAGAGATAATTCAGATATCAATAAATTTATCATAGTTCATGGCCACCTACACATGCCACGTGAAGAGTCAAAGGAAAATGTACAAATATTATGTCAAGGTGCCACTGGGCTCCCTTTTGACGAGGATTCAAGAGGATCTATTGCTTTTTTAACCGTAGGAGATTTTTTTCAATGGGATGTTTTAAGGTTTGAATATGATTCACAATCAACCATTGATATGCTTGAGCAGCGGCAACCTCCTTTTTATAAAAATCTACAGAATACTGTACGCTATGCTGCCATTAGAAATGATATCTAAGTTTATTTCTAGGTAAAATTAATGCTTTATTTCGATCATGCTGCAACTACGCCCATACATCCCGATGTTGCTGAAAAAATGGATCACATTTCAAGACAAGGTTTTGGAAATCCTTCAAGTATTTATTCATCTGGTAGATCTTCAAAGTCAATTATTGAAAATGCACGAATCCAAACTGCTAATATGATTGAAGCCCACCCGTCTGAAATTTTCTTTACCGGAAGCGGCACAGAATCCAATAATATTGTTTTGTGGTCTTTGTTGCACCAGAAAAAAAAGCATGTAATTACCTCATCTATTGAACACCCTGCAGTATTAAAAGTCTTAGATGAGTTAAGGGTTTTTGGGCTAACCTATGATGTTTTATCTGTAGACTCAACCGGATTAATAGACCCAACAAATCTAAAGTCTGCTATAAAAAAGGATACTGGTCTTATTTCAATAATGTATGTGAATAATGAAGTTGGGACAGTTCAAAAAATAGAAGAATTGGTTGAGATAGCTCATGACCACAGGATTCCGTTCCATTCTGACTGCGTCCAATCAATAGGTAAAATGTCTGTTTCATGCAAAAGGCTTGGTGTTGACTACATGAGTTTCTCTGCTCACAAGTTTTATGGACCTAAAGGGATTGGCTTTCTTTATAAAAAAGAGGGTTTACCTATCAAGCCGTTAGTCATTGGTGGCGGACAAGAAAGCAATGTTAGGGCTGGTACTGAGAATTTGTCTGGTATCGCTGGTTTAGGGATTGCTTCACAACTTGTTACCAATGAGCTTGATAATCGAATAGATCATTTAGAAAAAATTCAAAAACATTTTAAATCAAAAATCTATGAAAAATGTCCAAGCGTTATTTTTCATGGAAATGAACAATCGTATGCTCCGGGTATTTGTAGCTTAGCCCTTCCTGGAATAAAGAATGAAATAATGCTAACAAAACTTGATCGCAAAGGTATCGAAATATCAAACGGCTCAGCATGTTCATCAGGCACGGTAGGTCTGTCGCCAATTTTAGAGCAGATGGGGATAGGAGATAGCATAAATAAATCAACTATAAGAGTGAGTTTTGGTACAAGTAATACCATTAAAGATGTTGATTATTTAGTCGAATCAATAAGTGAATTGTCACATGAATGAACCAATAATTGTTGGAATAAGTGGTGGCGTTGACAGCTCGGTTACCGCACTTAGATTAAAGCAAGAAGGGTATAATGTAGAATGTGTTTTTATGAAAAACTGGGAAGGAGAAAACGATCAATGTGACGCTGAACAAGATTATAAAGACGCGCTATCTGTATGCAACCTAATCGGTGTTCCTTTAAGGTCGACAAATTTTTCTGATGAGTACTGGAAAAATGTTTTTAAAAATTTTATCGATGAATATTCAAAAGGCAGAACACCAAATCCTGATATACTTTGCAACAAAGAGGTAAAGTTTAAAGCATTTTTACACTATGCTGAAGATATCGGTGGAGTAAAAATTGCTACAGGTCACTATGCAAGAATCAAAAAAGAAAATGAATCCTATAGACTTTTAAAAGGAGTTGATAGTGATAAGGATCAAAGCTATTTCTTATACCTTCTTAATCAAGAAATGCTATCAAAGAGCTTATTTCCCATTGGTGAAATTGATAAAAAAGAAGTTAGAAAAATCGCTAAGCATAGCGGTCTATTAAATCATGGGAAAAAAGACAGTACTGGAATATGCTTTATTGGTGAACAAAAATTTTTTAAAGAATTCTTAAAAAAATATATCCCTAGTAACCCTGGTACAATAAAATCTATTGATGGTGAAATTTGTGGACAACACGATGGTTTATCTTATTATACAATTGGACAAAGAAAAGGGTTGGGTGTTGGTGGGGGCTATGGAAATAATAAAGAGGCATGGTATGTTTCTGAAAAAGACTTTGAAAATAATACCCTTATTATATCTCAAGGAAGTGACCATCCATCTCTATTCCACAAAAATCTGAGCGCGGACTCTTTGCATTGGATTAGCGGTTATGCGCCCTCGGAAAATACGAATCTTCATGCTAAGATAAGATATAGACAAAAAGATCAAAAATGTAAGATCGTTGCTTTAGATGATGCTTCATGCGATGTTCAATTTTCCAAACCGCAATTTGCAGTTACACCAGGCCAATCCATTGTATTCTATGATGGTGAAATGTGCCTAGGTGGTGGCATCATAAATAACAGATCGTGATCGATAAATGGTGAAACAATTAATTTCTTGTTGTAATTTTATAGTATTCATGTTAAAAATAAAAATCAATACAATATTCACACTAATCTTTGTCACTGTTGCATCTGGACAGTTGCGCTCTGATATTCCCATTCAAACTGTTCCGGTAAATATCCATGGCGTATCACATGCTAGAAATTCTGCTCTTTTCGATATGAGCAGGCTTTCAATCACAAACAGTTTCGGTATGGCCATGTCAAGCTTTGGAAATCAGTCTATGTCGGTTGGATCATTTAACACAAACATTAATTATCTTATCAATGATAAGATCAGACTCTCTTCGCAGTTTAGTTTGATGTCACCAATGGGTGGGATTAATCCGTACTCTCAAAATGGGCTAAATGGCGCCAAAATATTTTACGACACGAGCATTGATTACAAACCGTCGGAAAATATGTTAATTAAGTTTTCTATGAATAATTATCCAAGATATTATAGAAACTCCTATTCTAGATTTCTCGTACCAAGATAGTGGCTAAATACAGCTCAAGCAAATCATCCCGATTCAATTTGAACCGGAAGAAAAAATCAAAAACCAAAAAAGCTAAACAAATGGGAATCATAAATGCTGGCATTGGTGTTATGTCTGTTCTTTTGTTTGCATTTATTTTTTCTTTCTCTAATAGGCAAACTCAAACTGGAATCCCCATAAGACCCGTTACCTTTCCTTCGAGCAATGAAGCGCCCAAACTGGCCACAGAAATTTATGAAGCCAACCCAGTTCTAGATATTGAAGTAGAAATTCTTAATGGTTGCGGTGAGCCGGGTGTTGCGGCTAGGTTTTCTGAATTCTTACGCGATAAACGAGTCGATGTTGTGCGCTCTGAAAATGCAGATAACTTTGACTACAACAACACCATACTTATTCAGCGAAATGAAAATACTGATGGATTAAAATACGTTGCTGACGCATTGAAATTTGACACCAAAAACACAAATCAAGTTATGATATCCATTGATCCAGAATCTGATGTTGACGTCACACTAATAATTGGAAAAGATTTTAATACTATCAATACTATCAAATCTTATTTAAACAATTAATTTGATATCAGTGCCTACTGATAATATTACTTCACACAATCTTGCTAAAACTATCGCTAATCTTGCTATCGATAAAAAAGCAGAACGAGTGATTAGTATAGACTTAAAAGATCTCACATCAATTACCGATCATTTTCTGATATGCTCCGCAGATACAGATATACAAGTAAAAGCCATTGCAGATAATATCAGAAAAAATACGCCAACAAAGCCTACAAGAACGGAAGGCTTTGAAAAAATGAACTGGATAATTTTAGATTACATTGATGTGGTTGTTCATATCTTTAAAACGATTGAACGTGATTATTATAATCTAGAGAAACTTTGGGGTGATGCTAAAATAATAACCTACAGCGAAGATGATAGTTAAAAAAATCATAGATGATTTAAAAAATACACTCGCAAAATTAGGTTATTCTGATACAGATATACAGGTATCGAAAAGTAAAAACCCTAAATTTGGCGACTTTTCATCAAGCATCCCCTTAGTTTTGGGAAAGCTTAGCAAGAAAAGTCCGATTGAAATTGCCGAGGAAATAAAATCGGAAATAATCCTATCTAATACAATTTTTGAAAAAATTTCTATAACTGAACCTGGTTTTATTAATTTTAAAATCTCTGCAAAATATTATTACAAAATCTTGAATGACATTTTAAATGATAATGATTTTGGCAAAAGCAATGTCGGTCAAAACAAAACTGCTAATGTTGAATTCGTAAGCGCAAACCCCACAGGACCCTTAACAGTAGGACATGGAAGAAATGCAATCCTAGGAGATGTTGTTTCTAATATTCTTGAATGGAATCGATTTAAAGTAACCAGAGAATATTATTTCAACAATGCTGGAAGGCAAATGAGGATATTAAGTAAATCCGTTGAGGCTAGATATTTTGAGAGACTTGACAAACCTTTTGATTTTCCAGAGGATGGTTATGAAGGCCAGTATATAAACGATATCGCAGAAGAGATTATTGATAAATTTGGCAAAGATCTTGTATCTGATGATTCTGTGTTTAAAAGCGTTCCTGAAGAAAAGATGTTTCAGAATATTAAAAAATCATTAAAAGTATTGGGTATAGACTTTGATGAATTCTCAAATGAAAAAACTTTTTACGATAACGGTGATATTGAAAAACTTCTAACTGACCTTAAATCAAAAAAATTACTATACGAAAAAGACGGTGCGACGTGGTTCAAGACCTCCTCATTAGGAAAAGAGCAAGATAGGGTTTTTATTAAAAGCACAGGGGAACCAACATATAGACTTCCCGATACCGCATATCATAGAAATAAAGTCGAGCGAAAATTTGATTTAATTGTTGATGTCTTTGGTGCAGACCATATGGATACATATCCAGATGTAATTTTAGCTCTGGATGCTTTAGGTCTTCAAACTGACCACATAAAAGTTTTACTATATCAATTTGTAACTCTTTTAAGAGGGGGCGAAAAAATTAAAATGTCTACAAGAAAAGCTACGTTTATTTCTTTAGACAACCTGATAGATGAGGTCGGTGTTGATGTGGTTCGATATTTTTTTGTAATGCGAGGAATCAATACACATTTAAACTTTGATTTGGATTTAGCAGCAGACCAATCGGATAAAAATCCGGTATATTATCTACAATATGCACATGCTAGAATCTGTAATGTAATTAACAGAACTGAAAAAGAAGGTAAAGATTGGAAGAAATATGATCCAAATTATCTTACACACGAATCTGAAATCAGTCTTTTAAAACAACTAGAACTTTTCCCAAATACTGTTTTGACTGCACTTGAATTATTAGAGCCTCAAGTAATCGCGAACTACCTTCAAGAAGTTGCTACAAAATTTCATAAGTATTATGCAAGTTGCAGAATAATAACAGAGAATGAAGAAGTAACCTTGGCTCGAATTGCTCTTTCAAATGCAGCAAGAAAGGTTCTAAGGGGTGGTTTAGAAATACTTGGCATTAATGCGCCGGAGAAAATGTAGTTGAGTGATTATTTAAATACCGAAATCCAATACTTGGCATTTTGCATGTCAACTTTGTTTACTGTTGTAAACCCCTTAGGTATAACCCCAATTTTTGCTGCGATGACTGAAAGCTTTTCCAACAAGGACCAAGCTAAAATTGCAAGAAAAGGAATAATAACTGGGTCCATTGTCTTAATTGTTTTTACTCTTCTAGGTTCCTTTATTTTTAGGTTTTATGGTATTACGGTAGAAGCTTTCCAAATTATGGGTGGAATAATTTTTTTTAGAAGCGGGCTTAGAATGTTGGATGCTCAAGTTGGAAGATCTAGAACCACACAAACCGAAAGAGATGAGTTCAAGGATGGTGAAGAACTAGCAATAAGTCCGATCGGAGTACCTTTGATTACGGGTCCTGGCGCAATAACCGGCGTTGTCATATTATCAGGAAAAGGTCCCACTGATTACAGCGTAGTAACATTGCTTATGTCTGTAATTATAACTATGGGTTTGTTTTATTGGATTCTACGAGCAGGGAACTTGCTTGCAAAAAAAATTGGGATAGCTGGTATGCGAGTTATAGAGAGAATGATGGGATTAATTCTAATGGTCATTGCTGTTCAATTTATAATTAATGGACTGGAAACCATTATCAATAGATTTTGAATTTAGTGGAGGCGGGGAGAATCGAACTCCCGTCCGAAATAGAATCTAAAGAAATATCTACATGCTTAGTCTTACAGATTATTCTTGATTGCAACTGTCCTGCAGACGCGACTATTGCCATCACAGTCTGCTAATTTCTTATTCTGATATCGCAGACTCAATCAGAACCAGCTCATTAATTTGACACCCTTTAGTAAAGCCATGAGCATTCTTAACTAAGGATGGGCCACTTACTTAAGCAGCGGCCATGTAGCCGTTATCGGCATTTATGGTTTTTCCAATTTTTTTACGAGATATTGGGACTCGACATGCCATTTAGAAAGATGCATATTCCGTCGAAACCGATCGCCCCCATTGTCAAATAACAAAAAAAATAAGGCTCCGAACGCCAACCCAGAGCCTTATTACTTTTTTACTTGCCAGCCTCTTTAGTTTGAATTCAATACTGAATTCTGCCAAAAGAGGCCCTCCAATATAAATGTAGAAAAAAATTGAAGGCAAGAAAGAATATGTAAAAATTAAAAAAAATTATCGTCTTTGTTAATTTACCCTAGTTTGACTTCTTTGATTTCGTATAGTAAACTCTACCTTAACCATGGAGTTTGTATGAATAAATTAGACAGAAGACAATTTTTAGGATCTATTGCTAAACCAGCTGCCGCTGCATCAGTAGTCTTAGCAAAACCAACGTTAATGGCAAAGGCGCTTAAGTCTATTGAGGGCATACAAGGTGACCCAAAATCTATTGCACGAAACGAAAGTTATTGGCGAGAAATTCAACAGGGATATACTGCAGATCGCGGCTTGATCAATTTGAACAATGGTGGTGTAAGCCCCTCTCCTACCGTAGTTCAAAATGCCTTAAAAAGATATTTAGATTTTTCTAATACTAGTCCCGCTTATTCCATGTGGCGAATTTTAGAACCCCAAAAGGAAACTGTCAGAAAAAGAATGGCTAGATTTTTTGATTGCGACACAGAAGAAATTGCACTGACAAGAAATGCCTCTGAAAGCCTTCAAATATGTCAAAATGGTATTGATCTTAATCCTGGGGATGAAGTACTAACCACTACACAAGACTACGGAAGAATGATAAATACATTCAAGCAGCGTGAATGCCGTGATGGAATTGTAATGAAACAGTTTAAAATTCCCATACCTGCAGAAAACGATAATGAAATTGTAAAATTGTTCGAAAAAAATATTACCCCTAAAACAAAAATGATTCTTATGTGCCATATGATCAATATCACTGGCCAAATACTTCCTGTGAAAAAAGTTGTTAAAATGGCGCGAAAATATAATATACCGGTAATCGTTGATGGCGCCCACACATTTGCTCATTTCGATTTCACTGTAAAAGATCTAGACTGCGACTACTACGCAACAAGTTTACACAAATGGCTCTCAGCTCCCTTTGGTACAGGAATGCTTTATGTCCGTAAAGATAAGATAGCTGATCTTTGGCCATTGCAAGCTCCTGGCGAATGTGCAACTGGTGATATCAGAAAATTTGAAGAAATTGGCACACACCCCTGCCCTAATAAAATAGCTATTGGTGATGCCCTTACATTTCATCAAGGAATTGGAAGTAAGAATAAGGAAGAAAGACTGATTTATTTAAGAGATCGTTGGGCAAAAAGACTGATAAAAAATGATCGAATTAGACTTCACACAAGCCTTAAACCTGGTAAGGGTTGTGCTATAGCCACTGTTGAAATAAAGGGCCTTGACACATCTGCTGTAGCAAAAGAACTGTGGAATAAATATAAAATCTTTGTTGTCGCAATTAATCATCCCGAGTTTACCGGATGCAGGGTAACTCCTCATGTTTATACAACTATTGAAGAGATTGATAGATTTGCTGATGCGATGGAAAGTATTATAAAAAATGGCATAGATTCTTGATAGATATCTGTTATCTAGATACATAGTTACCTCTGAATTAATGAAAAAAGCCGTAATACTATTATCCGGTGGTCTTGATTCCACCACATGTCTTGCTATTGCTAAGTCAAAAAATTATAGTTTATATGCGCTATCTTTTAGATATGGACAGCGTCACGAATTTGAAATTGGCGCCGCAAAGGAATGTGCTAAATTATTTCAAGTTGATGACCATGTAATTATGGATATTGATTTACGCGCTTTTGGTGGATCTGCTTTAACAGATAATATTGACGTTCCAAAAAATAATAAGGATATTACAAATAAGGGTAAAATCCCAATAACGTACGTACCGGCTCGAAATACAATATTTCTTTCCTTTGCTTTAGCCTATGCAGAAACAATTAAATCTCAAAATATTTTTATTGGCGTAAATGCATTGGATTATAGCGGATATCCTGATTGCAGACCCGAATACATCGAATCATTTGAAGTAATGTCAAATCTTGCCACCAAAGCGGGAGTAGAAGGAAAATCACACATTAAAATTCATACGCCGTTAATTGATTTAAGTAAAAAAGAGATCATTGAAAAAGGAATTGGACTTGACGTTGATTACAGCCTGACACATTCGTGCTATGATCCAGACCCAACAGGTATATCCTGCGGTTTGTGTGATGCGTGCACTCTTCGAAAAGAAGGGTTTAAAAAAACTAGCATTGCTGACCCGATTCAATACGCAGTCTAATGTACACAGTTAAAGAGATCTACTATACAATTCAAGGTGAAGGTTTTCATTCAGGGCGAGCTGCAGTTTTTGTTAGATTTACGGGATGCAATTTATGGTCAGGGCACGAAGAAGATCGCGAGAATGCCATCTGCAATTTTTGTGATACCGATTTCATTGGAACAGATGGACCGGGTGGTGGAAAGTTTCGTAATGCAACTGAACTGACAAAAAAAATCGTATCTCATTGGCCCTCAAATTCAAATATAAATAAATTTGTTGTTTTTACAGGCGGTGAACCACTTCTCCAGCTTAATGAAAGTCTAATTGAAGCGTTGCATCTAAAGAGCTTCAAAATTGCTGTTGAAACGAATGGAACCATCAAAGCACCAGAAAATATTGATTGGATTTGTGTAAGTCCAAAAGCAGGTAAGGAGTTACGAATAACGGAAGGCAACGAGTTGAAGTTAGTTTATCCACAAAGCGGGGTGGATCCTTTACAGTATGAAAAATTAAAGTTTGATCACTTTTCGTTGCAACCTATGGATAATGAAAAACAAAAAGAAAATACAGAAAAGGCCATAAAATATTGCCACGAACATCCCAGTTGGAGGCTAAGCCTTCAAACCCATAAATTTATAGGGATACCCTAGGCAAATAAATGGAAATATATAAAGACATAACATTTGAGGCAGCGCATCTTCTTCCAAACTTACCAGATGATCACAAATGCAAAAGACTTCATGGGCACTCTTTTCTTGTAAGAATTACAGTAGATGGTCCAGTCGACAAAGAAACAGGATGGGTACAAGACTTTGCTGATATAAAAAAAGTCTTTAAACCTATTTACGATCAACTTGACCATAACTATTTAAATGATGTGCAAGGACTTGAAAATCCAACCAGTGAAAACCTAGCTAAGTGGATATGGGACAAGCTAAAGAAGGAATTAACATATTTAACTTCAATAGAAGTAAAGGAAACTTGTTCATCAGGATGTATATATAGAGGAAAAAATGGCTAAAGCAGAAGGAAAATATTTTGAATTTACTGATGAGGATCAGATTAATTCCGACTTTCTTGAGACATTCAATTTTGAAAGTCCAAATCAATATATAATGACTGAAACTGATGAGTTTAGCGCGGTATGCCCTTTCAGTGGGTTACCCGATCTAGCTTATATTAAAATAGAATACTACCCAACTGGTGGTAAATGCATCGAACTAAAATCTTTGAAGTACTATTTTATCAGCTTTAGAAATGTTGGCATATATCAAGAAGGTGCTACAAAGAGAATACATGATGATTTGAAAGATGTTCTTCAAACTGAAAAGATAAGAGTAACAAGTATTTATAATACGCGTGGCGGGTTTGATACGACCTGTATTGAGGGAAAAATTGATTAGTATTTTTGGTATGAAACACAATTCAAATTAGTTAATTTTGGAACTCTTTTTTATCAAAGAACTATATATGTAAAAAAATCGGCGAGCCGGTAGCTCAGTTGGTAGAGCAGTGGCCTTTTAAGCCATTGGTCGTGAGTTCGAGTCTCACCCGGCTCACTCTTCGGGAATTATAATGTACCGAATAAAAACCCACCTTAACTGGTGGGTTTTTTGTTTTCAAACTAAATAAGATTTTTTATAGTTTAAAATTTTATAAAAAATTTTCTAACAAGACGAATCAAAATTTTTAAAAGAGAATATAATAAAAAAGGGTTTCTCTTTAGACTAGATTCATTAATCAAATTTGAAATGGCTTGCCTGTTGATCTTAAAAAAACTATATACATAAATGACCATGATAGTCAATAGAATGAGGGCGGAAATTTTTAAATATATCATTTCTAAATAATTATTGTTTTAGTTTGTCAACCAACTCTTTGACGCCTGTCTCAGCCTTTTTTGAAATAAGCTTAAAATTCATATTATTCATATTTTCTTTAGCATTCGGATCAATATAATAACAATCTGCATTAGATGATATATAATCAACTAAGCCAGAAGCGGGATATACAGATAGAGAAGTTCCTATAACAATGATTATATCAGCACGTTGAAAATATGGAATGACTTCGCTAATAAGCGGGACCTCCTCACCAAACCAGACAATATGTGGACGAAGCTGATGTCCATCATCACAAAGATCACCAATTTCAATTCTTTTATCATTTATGTGATAAATTAATGAAGGGTTTTTACTGCTTCTCGCTTTAGTTAATTCACCGTGCAAATGTATAACTTCAGAAGATCCAGCTCGCTCATGCAAATCATCAACATTTTGCGTAACTATTGTGACTCTAAAGCAATCTTCTAAATTCGCTAGTGAAAAATGAGCTTGATTGGGTACGGCCCCACTTGCCTGCAATCGTCTTTGATTGTAAAATTCTAATACCATTTCAGGATCAGCTTTCCATGCTTGAGGTGTAGCAACATCTTCGATTTTATGGTTTTCCCACAAACCATTACTATCACGAAATGTTTTCAATCCGCTTTCAGCGCTAATACCAGCTCCTGTTAGTACAACAATTTTTTTCATAGCGTAAAATAAGCAATTTTTTGTTCATTAGTAAATTTTAGTCTTTCTGGTTGATATAAAGTTTGTGTATAATGTTAGGGATATGGCTGAACAGTCAAACTTAAAAAGAGTACTATCCCTTACGGATGCAATTATGATTAATGTAGGGGGAATTTTAGGATCAGGCATCTTCATGGTCCCTGCGACAGTAGCTTTATACACTCTTTCAAGTTCACTTTTTTTTCTTGTTTGGATTATCGGTGGTATAGTGAGTTTATTTGGAGCATTATCTGTCGCCGAGCTTGGAGCTGCAATGCCAAAGGCTGGAGGACAATACGTTTTTTTGAACAAAGCATATGGGCCCTTGTGGGGGTTTCTTTACGGCTGGACTGCTGTCGCAGTAATTAATACCGCTTCGATAGCTGCAGTTGCAATGGCTTTCTCAGAATATCTTGGATTCTTTTTTGTCCTTAGTCGTTTTGAGATTAAAGTTATTGCAATCCTATCAATTGTAATTTTAACAATTATAAACATTATTGATGTAAAGTCTGGAGCAAGATTTCAAAACCTCTTCACATATACAAAAATCTCCGCTATAAGCATTGTAATACTACTTGGCCTCACATTGAATGGAGGATCCTTAAATAATTTTTATCCAATGATAATCGATAAATCTTTTTTCTCTCTTGTCGGTCCGCTGGGTCTTGCAATGGTGGCGGTATTGTGGACTTTTGATGGATGGATATTTGTGACCTATGTTGCTGGAGAAGTCAAGGATCCAGGAAGAAATATACCTTTATCTATTATATTTTGCATGGTGATCGTTCTTTCTATATACCTAGCGCTAAACTATGTCCTTGTTTACGTTCTAGGTTTCGACAAAATGATTGGTTCGGAATTAGTTATGTCTGATGCGGCTTCAGTTTTTTTAGGAGGCAAAGGTGCAGCTATAATTACCGTCATAATACTTATATCTTTGATTGGTGCCAACAATGGTTTTGTGTTGACTAGTGCTCGCATAAATTATGCGATGTCAAAAGATGGTTTGTTTTTCAAACAAGCCTCAACGATACATAGCAAATTTAAATCTCCAGCGAATGCTCTTTTAATGCAATGCGCATGGTCTTCAATATTGACATTGACTGGTACCTTCAATCAACTAATTACCTATATTATTTTCGCTTCTTGGATATTTTATGCCATGTCTGCTGGCGCAGTAATAATACTAAGAAATAAACTTCCTGATCTTAAAAGGCCTTATAAAACTCCACTATACCCATGGATACCGATCACTTTTATATTCTTTGCAGTGTTCCTAACAATAAATACTATTTTAGAAGCCCCAAGAGATGCTTCCATTGGATCTGTTTTGATATTAACTGGTCTTCCGTTCTATAAATATTGGAAAAATAATGACTGAAATTAATAAACATATAAAAAATGCCATTAACGCAAATCGTGATGAGATAATTTCATTTGTAAAGGAACTTGTAAGAACACCAAGTTTAGCAAATGATGAAGGGGATGTTCAAAACATTATACATGAAAAGTTAAAAGAATTGAATCTAGACTCTCACAAGATTCCTGTAATTTTTAGCGAACTAAATGACCATCCTGCTTTTAACGATGATGGGTTTTCTCCTGATTCGCGAATTAATGTAACCGCTACATGGAAAGGTAATGGTAAATCAAGATCTCTCATTTTAAATGGTCATGTTGATGTTGTGCCGACTGGACCAGAAAATCTTTGGTATGATAGTCCCTGGTCAGGAAAAGAGGAAGATGGAAAAATCTTTGGAAGGGGTTCATGTGATATGAAAGCTGGGCTTTCTTCAGGTTTATTTGCAATGGCTATATTAAAAAATCTAGGCTTCAAACCAGATGGGGATGTCATTTTTCAATCGGTTGTTGGTGAAGAGTCCGGTGGTTGCGGTACGTTAACAAATATTGTTAAAGGCTACCATGCAGACGCAGCAATCATATTAGAACCAACCTCGCTTAAATTATCTCCAATCCAATCTGGTGCACTAACATTTAGATTAACAGTTCACGGTAGAGCTACGCATGCTTCTATGCGATGGGATGGAGTCAGTGCAATTGAAAAATATACAGGTCTTCACAACGCAATTATTAAACTTGAAGAGCTGCGTCATCATTCATTTGAAACCAAACACTATAAATCTAAAGAAAGAGTTGCACCAATAAATATTGGAACAATTAAAGCTGGTCAATGGCATTCTACGGTTCCGGAATCTATAATTGCCGAAGGAAGATTGGGTGTATTTCCAAATGAGTCTAATGAAGAAGCAAGAAAGAATTTTGAAGATCATGTTTTTGAGTTTTCGAAAAGTGATTCATGGCTAACTGAAAACCCTCCTGAAATTGAATGGTTTGAAGGGCAATTTGAATCCGGTCAAACTCCAATAGATGACCCTCTAATTAAAGAATTGAGTAGTGTATATAAAAATGTTCTTAACCGTGAAGCTGTAATAGAAGGCGTCACTTATGGATCTGACTTGCGACTATTTACTAATCATGCTCATATTCCAAGCGTTCTATTTGGGCCGGGCGATGTTCGTTTGGCTCACGCTGCAAATGAATATGTAACTATTGAGGAAATAATGTTTTCAACCGAAGTTATAGCAAATATGATTATCAATTGGTGTGGAGGAAGTTTTGAATAAAGAATTTGGATGTCAGAATATGACAAGTACTATCAGAAGGGTTCTTATTAAAAGCCCAGAAAATGCATACAAAAATCAGGTTAACATTGACTCTCAGTACCAAGACTTGAATTATTTTGGTAAGCCAGATTTTGTAAGGTCACTTGAAGATTACGAATCTTTTCGGTCCATACTAAAAAAGAATGGAGTCGAAATTCATGATCTTCCTGCAGATGATATTACCAGTCTTGATTCTATCTATACTCATGATCCTTGTTTGATTTCAAACTCAGGTGTTATCTTATGCTCAATGGGTAAAACTCTTAGAAAAAAAGAACCCGAAATGATTTCTAAGTATTTTAAATCATTAAATATTCCAATTATCGGCAAGATATCTCCTCCGGGAAAGCTAGAGGGCGGTGACATTGTTTGGATAAATAATCGAACTGTAGCTGTTGGTGTAGGCTACAGATCTAATCTAGAAGGAATTGCACAACTAAAAGAAATTCTATCAGGTGATGTAGATGAAATCATTCCTGTGCATTTACCTCACTGGACTGGGCCATCTGATTGTCTTCATTTAATGAGTAATATTAGTCCATTAGATAGAGATCTTTTTCTTGTTTATTCAAAACTACTCCCTGTTAGCTTCAGAGAATATTTATTAGACCGCGGTATCAAGCTTATAGAAGTACCCGATGATGAGTACGAATCAATGGGTTGCAACGTATTAGCCATTTCTCCAAAAAAAGTTATTATGATTGAAGGTAACGATATGACTAAAAAGCTGCTTGAAACCGAGGGAGTTGATGTATCGACATATCCAGGCTTAGAAATATCATACAAAGGTGCAGGCGGACCCACTTGTCTCACGCGTCCATTTTTACGAGAGGAATAAATGATTAGAAAATTTAATACATTAGAAAGTGAAATTACTATTCCATCAAAATGGTATTACGAAAATGAGTTCTTGGATCAAGAAAAAAGGGAGATTTTTCTAAAGGAGTGGCAACTTGTTGGCTCACATTCACAAATAAAAAATCCGGGAGATGTCCTTGTTGCAGAGATTGCTAACAACCCCATAATAGTTTCACGCCAAAAAGATAATACTTTAAAAGGGTTTTACAATGTATGTCAGCATAGGGGTGGTCCTCTTGCTTATGAAAATTGTTCTTTAAGTAAACTTCAATGCAAATATCACGGATGGGTGTATGATTTAAATGGAAATCTTAAAAGCGCTAGAGGTTTTAAAA
>CEQX01008254.1_pt1 | contig 18455 bp, 16 predicted proteins | sample 356261 | NCBI WGS metagenome assembly CEQX01 (sample SAMEA2621076, study PRJEB7988) | marine metagenome | isolation source: saline water (ENVO:00002010), including | reverse complement strand
GCTGCTATTTCTGAACCAAAACCAGCTGTCAAATGATCTTCATGAGCAACAATTACTCTATTTGTTTTCTTTATAGAATTTAAAATGGTATCAATATCTAAAGGATTAAGAGTTCTAATGTCAATTATTTCAACCGATTTACCTGTATTTCTTGATGCTTCAACTGCCTTTTGAACAATTGCCCCCCAAGTTACTATTGTTAAATCACTACCTTCTTGTACTATTCTTGCTTTTCCAAACGGCAACAAGTAATTTTCATCAGGCTCCATGGAAGAGGCAAAACCTTGCCTATAAATACCTTTGTGTTCCATAAATAAAACAGGGTCATCACATCTACATGCATACTTTAATAGTCCTTTTGCATCTGATGCATTGGAAGGGTATGCAACTTTTAATCCAGGTGTATGGGCAAAATAGCCATCAATACTTTGACTATGATAAAGCGATCCATGAATGTATCCACCAACTGGCACTCTTATAACAAGAGGGCACGACCAATTACCCCCAGACCTATAGCGCATTGTAGCAACTTCGTTTCTTATTTGCATCATTGCAGGCCAAATATAGTCGCCAAATTGTATTTCAACAACTGGCTTATAACCAACAACAGAAAGTCCGATTGCTGTTCCTATGATTGATGATTCAGCTAATGGTGAATTAAATACTCTATCTTCTCCATGTTCTTTTGTTAATCCTCGCGTTGCTGTAAAAACTCCACCTTTGTCCCCAGCAACATCTTCGCCGTATATAATCATTTTTTTATTAAATTCTAATTCTTCACTAAGCGCATGATTTATGCTATCAACCATAACAATTTTATCTTTTGTTTTTTCTGGTTCTATTGAACTAATCTTATCCAACTCATCTGATTCTGAAAATAGATGATCAAGAGCAGTGTCAGGATCTGGATTTTCTTGCTGTTCCACATAGTCAACCTCATCTTCAATCATATTTTTCATTTTTTCATCAATTTTAGAAAATTCTTTTTCAGAAATGATAGATTTTTCAATACATTTTTTTCTAAACATTAATAAAGGATCAGTTTTTTTATCCTTTTCTAATTCTTCTTCTGATCTATATTTTCTTTGATCATCAGATGATGAATGAGGAAGTAACCTTACAACCTTTGAAACTATAACGCTTGGTCCTAATCCTTTTCTTGCTCTCTCAATTGCCTTTTTAAATGCCAATTGTGATTCAAAGAAATTTGTTCCATCAACATGAAATCTTGATAAATTTTCATAACCCGCACAGATATTATAAATGGAAGCGCCACTTGTTTGTTCATCAACAGGCACTGAAATTGCATAGCCATTATCTTGAATGTGAAAAATTACAGGTGCCTTGTCTTTACTCGCCCAATTTAAGGCTTCATGAAAATCTCCTTCACTTGTAGTACCCTCACCAGATGAAACATAACAAACACCATTATTATTTTCTCTCTGTAAAGCGAATGCAGTGCCGACAGCTTGAAGAAATTGAGTTCCTGTACAACTTGATTGACTAACTATGTTTAATGGTTTATTTCCATAATGCTGAGGCATTTGTCGTCCTGCAGAATTAGGATCGTCATGTTTATGTAAAAAACACATTAACATCTCCCTTGCAGTTGAACCCCACCCTAAACAAAAGGCCTGATCTCTGTAATATGGATATGCATAATCAGTATCAGAATTAAAACATACAGATGCAGCAAGTTGTGCAGCCTCATGACCTGCTGCACCAATATGAAACCAACTTTTACCCTGTTTTAGCATTATTAACATTTTATCATCTAATAATCTAGAAGTAACCATTTTTTCATAAATACTAATTAACTCTTTTTTATTAAAACTATGTAATTTCATTATCTAATTTCCTCATTTAATTTTTTCATAAAATTTTTTGAATAATCTTTAGCAATTTTTTCAACAGAAAAATCTTTAATTAATTCTTCTTTTATGGAAGTGACTCCGCATTCAAAAATTCCGCATGGTATTAAACCATTATAATAATTTAGATTTGTGTTTACGTTAAGTGCAAATCCATGCATTGTTATCCATCTTGACAATCTTACACCTATTGCCGCAATCTTACTATCATTAACCCAAACTCCAACATAATCTTTTCTATATTCACTTTCTATATTCATGGATTCAAGTAAATCAATAATGCTTTGGCTTAAAGCATTTAGATACCATGTTATACTCATTTTATAATTACGTAAATCTAATATTGGATAGCCAACTAATTGTCCCGGACCATGATATGTCACATCTCCTCCTCTATCAATATTTACTTTTTCAACATCATTATAATTTGAACTAAGTATATGATTTTGGTTAGCATTTTTACCTAGCGTATAGACATGGTTATGCTCAAGTAAAAGTACCACATCTCCAACTTTTTTTTCTACTTTAAGTTTGTGAACTTTTTTTTGTAAATCCCAAATTTGTTTATAATCTCTTCTTCCCAACCAATAAAAATTTATAATGTCAAGTTTTTCATTTTTGATTTTTTCAAAAATATCATCTACAGTTTCTATATTGTTAACCGCATGAAATGCATATTCAACCTTTAAAATACTTTCTATCATACTATTTAAATATGTATCGCTTCTCCAAGAGCGTCTGCAGTAGCTTCCATTATTGCTTCAGATAATGTTGGGTGCGGATGAATAGATTTTAGCACTTCATTATAGGTTGTTTCTAAATCTCTTGCTAATGAAATTTCTGATATTAAATCTGTGGCATTTGCACCAATTATGTGACAACCTAATAACTCACCGTATTTATCATCATAAATGATTTTTACAAATCCATCAGTTTGGCCTATAGCAACTGCTTTGCCTAAAGCTCTAATAGGAAACTTTCCAACTTTTATTTTATAACCTTTGTCTCTAGCCTGTTGTTCTGTTAAGCCAACAGAAGCAACTTCAGGATGACAATAAGTACATCCTGGGATATTATCATATTTCATTGGATTAGGATTTTTGCCAAACATAGATTCTACTGCTGTAATTGCTTCTGCAGATGCTACATGTGCAAGCCAAGGTGCCCCAGCCACATCTCCAATTGCATAAATATTATCTATATTAGTTTGCATAAATTCATTAGTTTTAATCCAGCCCTTATCAGTTTTTATATTATTCTTATTTAAACCTATACCTACTGAATTAGGTTTCACGCCAACTGCAACCAAAACTTTATCACACTTGATATTTGAATCTTGTAATTTTACAGTAATTGAACTTTTAGACTTTGAAATATTTTGAACTTTTGTATTGGTTAAAATATCCATTTTTTTTGATTTAAAAATTTTTTCTAATTCTTTAGAAACATCAATATCTTCGTTTGGTAAAATATTAGATTGAGCTTCAATAATTGTAACTTTACTTCCAAAAGTATTGAAAAAATAAGCAAACTCTACTCCAATTGCACCTGCTCCAATAATAACTATGTGTTTTGGTGCATTATCTAAAACTAATGCATCTTTGTATGTTATAATATTTTTTCCATCTGGTTCCATACCAGAAAAATAGTTTGCAGAGGCGCCAGTAGAGATAATAATATTATTGGAACTTACCTTATCTAATTTTTCACCTTTAATCTCTACCGTAGTTTTATCAATTATTTTTGCAAAACCATTTAATACTTCAATTTTATTCTTTTTCATTAAATACTGAATACCCTTACCCATACGATTTGCAATATCTCTGGACCTTTTTATCACTTTATTCCAATTAACATTATAATCTTTGATATCAATTCCATATTTACTGCTATTTTGAATTAATTCTAATACTTCTGCATTCTTTAATAAGGACTTTGTAGGAATGCATCCCCAATTAAGGCAAATACCCCCTAAATGGGCAGACTCAACAAGGGCAACCTTTTTACCAAGTTGGGCTGCTCTAATTGCAGCAACATAACCTCCAGGTCCACCGCCAATTACTATTAAATCAAATTTTTTCATAAAATTTCCTATCTTTACTTTGGGCCATAATATTCAGAATATATTGTAGGGGTTTCTCTAAGCTTAACACAATGAAGTGAGGCTCCTGATGGTATTCTTTCAAATAATTCATTCCAGATATATAAGACCATATTTTCAGTTGAGGGCTGTTTATCTTTAAACCAAGAAATATCTTTTTCTATTTGAGAATGATCAAATACGTCAATAATATGTTCATTTACAACATCATTGAGTTTCTTAATATCAATTATAAATCCGGACTTTTTATCAATAGTACCTTTAACTGTAATTGATAACCAATAATTATGGCCATGAATTTTAACATCTTCACCAAAAACTTCATCATTTTTTTCTGCTGACCATTCTTCATTCCAATATCTATGAGCAGCACAAAATTTATATTGTTTCGTTAAATTTACCATTTTCCGTTATTTCCATTCTATCTATTTAGTTGTATTATGCAATTAAAAATGTATCTATAATTTACGAATTTTTTACAATACAATAATAATAATTTTCAAATATTATTTATTTATTTTTTTAACAGGAATTGTTTTTTAATTGTAGAAAAATTTATTAAAAATGATTGCTTTGACATTACTAAATCACATCCATAATTAGTAAGTTTTTTTTGTACTGAAGAATTTACATCTTTCATTATAATGCAGAAGGATACTTTGGAAAGTTTTTTTGACATATTACGAATCTTGTCTATATTTTCAACTGAATCATCATAATCAATAACAACTAATGAATCTGAAATTTGTTTAGCTGCAAATTCATTCAAACTATCGCAAAAAAATATATCATCATCGTTATCGTTGCATATTTTTGATATTTTTGCTGAAAAATTATAATCTAAGTTTGATATAACAACAATATTCATTTATCTATTTTTATTTTAGGAACCATATTCCAATCAAAATCATTAATATTTTTTATCGATATCACTTTTTGCAAAGCAATCTCAGCTGTATCAATGATTTCTTGAATATTAATATTTCTGTTATTTTTTATTTTAAACTTTTCTAGTTTAGGTAAACTTTTATTAAATAAGTTTTTAGAGCCTTTCAAATTAATATTTGTAATATGAAAATAAGCAACTGATAATTGAATTAAACCCTGAATTAGTAATGCGTCATCTAAATTAAATTCGGTCCATAATTCTTCCCAGGATTCATGCGCTTCATAAAATTTTTTATCATTAAATAAATTAATTCCATCTGTGAAAAGTTTACTTTTTAGATTATCATCCATTAACTAAACACTCATCAATAACTTCAAAATATTTTTCGCTTTTTTTTATTTTTACTGCTACAGTTTCAGGATCATGATAGAAAAAAAGTATCCATTTTTTATCAGCAGCTTCATTTAAAAATTTAGTTTTTTCTTCAAGCGTTTGCATTGCATTTAAATCATATCCCATTATCCAAGGTAGTTTTAAATGTGATTTTAATGGCACTAAATCTGAACAAAAAATTAATGATTCGTTTTCAACTGTTATCTTAATCAATTGCTGTCCAGGGGTATGTCCATAACAAGCCATTCCAGAAATTCCATCTAAAATTTTTTCATTATCTTTTACTAAAACTAATTGATCAAATTTTTCTAAAGGAACGAAATTTTCAACAAGATAGCTGGCTCTATCTTTAGGATTAGGGTTTAAAGCTGCAGCCCAATTTTTTTCTGGGATTATATATTTTGCATTTGGAAATGTGGGTTTTAATTTATCATTTATCTTTATAGTGGCTCCCCCAGCATGATCAAAATGTAGATGCGTTAATATAACATGAGTTATATCCTCTAAATCATAACCAAATGATTTTAATTTATCTCTTAAAGGAAAGCTTGATTGCTCAATACAAAAAATCTGTTCAAATTTTTTAGTATTTTTATTTCCTATGCCTGTTTCAATTAAAATTTTATCTTTTCCATTATCTAATAACAAACAACGCATTGATAAATTAATTCTATTATAATCATCACTTGGATTTGTTTTATTCCACATGACTTTTGGTACGGAGCCCATCATACCACCTCCATCAAGCTTAAATTTACCTGATTCAATAATATTAATTTTCCATTTCTTTTTAATTAAATCAAACATATAGGCTCTCCATTTTATTTTCAAGATGGTAAATGATTAGTTTATGATTTTTTTTATCATTAAATCTAAATAGAGTTCTAATTGAATCCAAAAAAAGAATGATATCAACATTTAATTTACATTCCATTTGATTAATTAAATCTAAAATATATGGCCTACCTTTTGTAATTAATTTAGGATACTTTGGTTCGTATTTTTTTTCTAAGTAATCATTATTTTTTAAATCTTTAAACTTATGAACTAATAATGATTCTATAAGTTTTTGAATGTTTTCTGATCTAATTAAATCAGTTTTATAAGCCTCATTAAGGTGAGCATACAAATTCAAAGAATCAATTGATAAATCTAATTTTAAAAAAGCATTAATATTTGTTGTGCTATTGTTTTGATTGATATCTCTAAACTTGTCATTTAATAATATATCAATTGCCAATTCCTTAAATTTATCAATATTCTTATCTTTTAAAAATAGAACTGACTTATATAGAGACCAAATAATCAAAAAGGACTTTCCAGATTGTTTAAGAGAAATTTCAATCAAATATTCTAAAATATGAATTTCACTCGAAACAAGTTTTATGTGATTAAATATATCTATTGCAGACTGTCTATTATTACTTTTTAAAGCATTTTCTAAATCTTGAAGACTAACAACAGGATTAACTTTTTGAATAGCTTGTGATTTGAAAACATACTTATCAATTGCTTGTTTGTCAAAATATGATTTACTAAAATCAAGTAATTTTCTGTTCGGATTATCTAAATTTAAACCAATTAAAGCTTTGATTGCCTGAATAAAATGTATTGGATGCATTTGTGAATCAGTATATTTAAATGTGAAAGATAAATTAATATTATTTTCTATAATTTTCGCTGCTTCTATATTGTTGATGTTTGACATTTTATTTTTTATTAATTTGATTTTAAACTAATATACGTATGAAAATTTAACTGTTTATTACAAAGTTAAAAATATATATAATGATTCAGACAAGTATTTATGCATTAATTGGAATTTTAATAAGTCAAAAATTAAAAAATAGACTTTACTTTTCTACATCATTTATATTGGGCTTAATGATTCCCGATTTAGATGTTGTTTTAGATTTTATTTTAAGTTTGTTCTTTAATTTTAACTTTAGTTATGAATCATACATTAATAATACATTATTTCATAGTCTGTTATTAATACCTTTTATATCTCTTGGAATTTTAATTTATCAAGAAATTAAGAACAAAAAACAATATAACGTGGTAATTGGTATAACTCTTGGATTTTTATTTCATATTATTTTTGATGTAATAAGTTTTCAACCTGTTGCAATTTTTTTTCCTTTACCACTTGAATCAAAGTTAAATCTCAATCATTTTATTAGTTTTAAAGTACCAATATATTTTAAAAATATTTCTAATTTACTAACAATCATAATTTTTAGACTTTATACATGGAAAGTTATTAATTTAATTTTAAATCAATCAAAAAAATATAAAAGATTAGTTAAGAAGTTAACTGTATGGATGAAAGTACAATTATATCTTTTTCTTATATTCATATTATTGATATATTTTGATAGTAGTGAAATGATAAATTCAATCTTCTTTGGCGTATCATATACATTATCTTTTGCTATGACCATTTATATGACCTTAAAAACAAAAAAGTTAATTAATTAATGAATTCTTTAGAAAAAATACTGTTAAATATTTCTAGTGAAATTTCCAAATTTTTTACTTATTCATCTATCCAAGCAAAAATAATTGCTACTATACTTGCAATTATTTTAATTGTAGTGCTTAGAAGAACAATTATTAATCTATTTATATTAAGACTAAAAGATGCAAAAATTAGGTATAATTGGTCAAGAGTTACTAGTTACGCTGCAATTATTTTTGGTGTAATTATAGTTGGACAAATCTGGTTAGATGGAATAGGTTCTATTGTTACGTATCTAGGTTTATTATCTGCAGGTATTGCTATTGCTTTAAAAGATCCTCTAACAAATTTCACGGGATGGTTATTTATACTTTGGAATAGACCTCTAGAAGCTGGAGATAGAATTCAACTGGGTGAACATTCAGGAGATGTTATTGATATAAATTTTTTTAATTTTACTGTTATGGAGATTGGAAATTGGGTAGATGCAGATCAAAATACAGGAAGAATCATTCACATTCCAAACGGTAAAATTTTTATTGAAACTCTAGCAAATTATGGTAAAGGATTTGAATATATTTTTAATGAAATACCAGTGTTAATTACTTTTGAGAGTGAATGGCAAAAAGCTAAAAAAATACTAGAAAAGATTGCTAAAGATTTTGGAGAACATCCAACTAGAGCAGCCGAACGAGAAATTAAAAAAGCATCACAAAAATTTCTAATTCAACATCAAAATCTTGATCCTGTGGTCTATACTAAGGTTGCTGATAGCGGAGTATTGTTAACTATTAGATATTTATGTGCACCAAAATTTAGAAGAGATACGGAAGAAGAAATATGGGAAGAAATTTTAAAGGAATTTAATATTGAGCCAAATATAGAATTAGCTTACCCAACAATTCGTAGGATTTAATTTTTAAATGAAAATAATTAGATATTCAACTAAAAATACAATTAAAGCAGGGCTTATATATAATGAGAATCTTATTATTAGTTTTGATGATTTAAATAGATATAATAGTAAAAAATTAACAAAGCATGATTTATATGTTTTAAAAAATAAATTATATAATGTTGAGCCTCTTTTTCTAATTCCATTAATACAAAAAAGTATCTTTAAAATACCGACTGAAATAGAAACTGATAATATGGAAAATATCAATGATGTTGTCTTATTATCACCTATAACAAAACCAAATAGCTTTAGAGATGCATATTCTTTTAAACAGCATGTAGAAGCAGGCAGAAAAGCTAGAAATTTACCTATGATTAAAGAGTTTGAAATAAATCCAGTTTACTATTACTCAAATCATTCATCATTTTCAGGTCCTGGAAAAATATATTTAAATAATAAACATATTAATAAATTGGATTTTGAATTAGAATTAGCTGTGGTTATAGGAAAAGAAGGAAAAAACATATCTTTAAAAAATGCTGACGAATATATTTTTGGTTTTATGATTTTAAATGATTGGAGTGCAAGAGATGTTCAAGTTGAAGAAATGAAACTTAATCTTGGTCCAGCAAAAGGTAAAGATTTTTGTACAACTATAGGTCCATATTTAGTAACTAAAGATGAGATTGAAAATGAGACTATATTGACTAAAAAAGGTAATGTTTATGATTTAAATATGTCAGCATATATTAATAATTCCAAAGTATCATATGATAATTCTAAAAATATGTATTGGACTTTTGCTGAAATTATAAGCCACATATCTACAGGAACAACATTATACCCTGGAGACGTAATTGGATCTGGCACATGTGCAACAGGATGTTTATATGAATTAAATTTAACAAATAAAACTGATAACTGGCTTCAAATTGATGATACAGTAAGATTAGAAATAGATAAATTAGGAGCACTAGAAAACAAAATTAAATTGGAGAAAGATAATGAATAACCCTTTTTTTACAGATTATAAACTACCATACGATGCAGCACCTTTCAATAAATTTAATACTGAGGACTTTGTTCCTGCTGTAGAAAAAAGTATTGAATTAGCTCTTGAAAGAATTACTAATATTGTAAATCAAACTGATTCTCCTAATTTTAAAAACACAATCCTTGCACTTGAAACCTGTAGTGAGGAACTAGATTATGTAATGAGCATTTATTGGCATTTATTTGGTTGTGAGAGTAATGATGATTTAAAAAAATTAGCAGAAAAAATTAGTCCAATGGGATCAAAATTTAGTAATGATATTCTATTAAATTCTGAATTATTTAATAAAATTAAATTTGTTTACGAAAATCAAAAAAGTGAAAAACTTGATGATCAAGATGTTAGATTAATAGAAATAACATATAAAAGATTTATTAGAAATGGTGCTTCTTTAGATAGTCATAAAAAAAGTGAAATAAGAAAAATTGATGAACAACTATCCCTTTTATCACCAAAATTTTCAAATAATGTTTTAAAAGCTCAAAATGAATATGAACTTTGGATTGAAAATGAATCTGACTTAGAAGGTTTGCCAGATTCATCAATCAGTATGGCAAAGCAAGAAGCAAAACAAAAAAATCAACCAAATAAATGGCTTTTTACATTACAATATCCTAGTATGGGACCTTTTTTAAGTTACGCTTCAAATAGAGATTTAAGAAAAGAGATTTATATTGCATATGGAAGTTTGTGTAATAATGATAATTTTAATAATAATGAAATAATAAAAGAAATAGTTCAACTAAAACATAAGCGCGCTCAATTATTGGGTTATAAGACTTTTGCTGATTACGTGCTAGATGATAGAATGGCAAAAAATACATCTAATGTATATGGTTTATTAGATGACTTGTACGATAACTGTTATGCTAAAGCTAAAGTTGAAATTGAAGAACTAAAAGATTATGCTAAAGAACTTGATGGTCTTAACGATTTTCAACCATGGGACCAATCATATTATTTTACAAAATTACAAAAGAAAAAATTTGATATTGACCCCGAAATGCTAAGACCATATTTTAAAGCCGAAAATGTTATAAGTGGTATTTTTAAGGTCGCAAATAAGTTGTTTGGAATAGAATTTAATGAAATAACAAATGTAGATACATGGCATGATGAAGTCAATGTTTTTGAAGTTCTTAACGAAGACAAGTCTTTTGTCGGTTTGATATATATTGATTTACATCCAAGGCCAACTAAAAGAAGTGGCGCTTGGATGAGTTCTATAAAAGATAATGGATTAAGTAAGGGTGAAATACAAAGACCGCATGTGCAATTTACAGCTAATCTTACTAGATCAACAGAAGATAAACCTGCACTTTTAACATTTAGTGAGGTTGAAACAGTATTTCACGAATTTGGACACTGTCTTCATGGGTTGCTATCTGACTGTAAATATTCAACAATTGGCAATACCAATGTAAAATGGGATTTTGTAGAATTGCCTTCGCAAATAATGGAAAATTGGGTCAGCGAAAAAGAAGCTCTTAATCTATTTGCTCAACATTTTGAAACTGGAAATAATATTCCTGATGAACTAATTGAAAAAATAAAAGATTCAAAAAACTTTGGTCAGGCAAACATGTACTTAAGACAAATATCACTTGGTTATGTAGATATGGCTTGGCATACCACCACTGAACTTATTGAAGATGTAGAACAGTTCGAAAAAGATACACTTAAAAAAACAGCTTTGTTTGAAAAAGTAAAAAATACAACTATATCTTCTCATTTTGGTCATATTTTTGGTGGAGGGTATGCTGCTGGCTATTATTCATATAAATGGGCTGAAGTTTTGGAAGCTGACGCTTTTGAATCTTTCAAAGAAAATGGAATTTTTGATAAAGAAACAGCAACATCTTTTAGGGAAAATATTCTATCTAAAGGGAACCTTAAAAATCCAATGAAATTATATACTCAATTCAAAGGAAGAGAACCTAAAGTAGACGCTCTTTTAAAAAGAGATGGTTTAATCTAATAAAATCATTTACAGATTTAGTGAGAACAAGGAGTTATGTATGAATCAATACCTCCAGTTCTTACAGAACCAGATGGTACTATATTAATTGATTCTAATTCTTCACCAGTATAAGCATCAAACTTATAAATATTACCATCAGTTCTTCCTGAAGAGTAAACATGATAGTTCCCATCACAGTCTGAATGTAAGGTAATACCATGAAGTGTACCATATTCTGAACTAGTTGTTATCCATGACTGATTCATTGAGTATTCTAAATCATTCACACTGTATTCAATACAAGCAACGCCAGAATTTGAATTGCCATTTGATCCGTCTCCTCCTGATAAAGAGACATAAAATTTATCTTCAATAGGAGATACCTCTATATGCCATGGTCTTGAATATGTATCAAAATCATATACTGCAAGTAATTTTAAATCTCTCATATCCCACATCTGAACTTGCCCGGGTATTTCTTCATAATCTGAGCCTGAGTTCCAATCACCTGCACTACAAGTAACAAATAAGTACGGATATTTACCTGTTATTTCAATTGGCCACAACCTACGAGGCTCAATATTAAAATTAGTATTAACACTTGAATCCATAGTGGCAATCATTGGGTTTATAAATGGTATTTGTACTTCATTAGGATTAAATTTTGCTATAAAGTCTGTAGTTTTACTTACTGTAAATACGCTGCCTGAAATTTCGTCAAAATGTATTCCGTGTGCATATGTAAATTGAACATCCCATTCCTCAATTAATTCTAATGAATTATCATTATATTCTAATTCAAGAATTTTATTTGTTGGGCCATTCATAGGCATGCCTCCTGAAACATAAAGTTTTCTATTAATTTCATCAACACTCAATAAGGCTGGCATGGAACTAGTTTCATATGAAGCAATAAGTTCATTGTCATCTGTTGAATACATTACAACTTGAAAACCCATCATGGCTGTTGTAAACCAGTAATCATTTGCATTATCAACAGCTATATCATGAGGCTGAACAACTCCATCACCCATGTCATGCATCATACAATGATTCATTCCATTATCCATCTCATGCCACATACATCCTGACATTTCACATTCCATTTGATTTTCAATTTCAGAACAATTAATTGTGTTAAGATTAATATTGAACTGATCCATAATTTCTAAATTATCTGAACCTACAAATGAAACTGCGTCTGAATCTTGTAATGAAACAATTACTTGATTATGATTATGATTAGATGATGTGTTGGTATCTTTATCATCACAACCAACTAAAAATAAAATAAGTAAAAATAAAACCTTAATCACTAACACTCCTAAATTATTAAATTAATTAAACTAATAATATCATATAAATTTAAAGCTTTATTATTGTCAATATCTCCAGAACATTGTAACAAATTATTACTCTCTAAATTACCAAGTATTATGTTAACAATAACAATAATATCATTCACATTTACAGTTTCATCTTGGTTTAAGTCACCATGCATACATAAATATTCAGATAAGAAATAAATACCTCCTGTTGAGATGCCAGTAATTAAATCAAATTGATTAGAACTAAATAAATTGCCTCCGCTATATTTTATATTTTTTCCAAGATAAGGTATTTCAATATCATTGGTTTCAGTAAAGAAATTATTATCATTAATATAAAGTTGATGATTATCTCTTCCACCAACTAATAAATCCATATCATCATCTAAATCAAAATCAAAAAAATATGGAGCAGAATAATAGCCAACATTTACATTTTCAATTGGTGATTGGTTCAATTCAAAAACAAAAGGTGTTAGTTGAGAATATAAAACTAAATTACCGTAAATATTTCCAACAATAATATCTAAATAACTATCGTTATTAAAATCATATAAATAAGGTACTGAAAACCAAAAATTAGAGTCAGTTTGTATTGAAGAGTGGTATAAAAAATCATACTCATATTTATTACCAATATTTTCATAAATCAAGATATCTCCAATATAAGTTCCTATTAATAGATCATAATCACCATCCATGTCAATATCACCAAAATGTGGACATAAATCTGTACCTAAATTAGAGCCTAAAAATTCATTATCTATTAATTCAAAAATAGGATTTTGATTATCTCCAACATTTAGCAAAAAATTAATTCTACCATTAAATGGACTAGTATCAGTAGTAAATTTTTGACCAACAAATAAATCTAAATCATTATCATTATCAATATCAATTAAAGTTGGACACACATCTGATAAAAAATCTAATGTATTTAAAAAGTCATCTGTTTTAAACATGTAATTTACTTCTTGGTCAATACCGATATTTTCATAAAATAAAAAATTATTATTTAATTGAATTCCTCCAGTTCCACCAAGAACCGTAACAAATAAATCGTGATCTCCATCTAAATCAATATCTGCAAAACTTGGCATATTTCTACCTGTTGTTATTATTGGATTTTCTTCTGGAAAATATGTTAAAAAATTAATGTTATCCATATCAGGTTCAGTATTGTTACCAAGGTTCCAAATGACATATAAACTTGGTTGATAGTAATCACCCCAAACAAGATCAAAATCTAAATCATTATCTAAATCAATAAAATTGATAGCATTAGCACCATGTCGAAATTGACCAACAATACTTATATTTTCCCAATCACTAGTAATAAAATTAAAAATAGGTTTATTATCGTTGATTCCAACATTTTCATAAAAAGATACTGTGCCAATTAGATTAACTGCAAAGAAATCTAAATCGTTATCACCATCTATATCACAAAAAGTTGGAATTGCACCTTGTTGACCTAATACATACGTACCATTTTCATTTTGCAACAAATCTTGATTAATAAAATTTCCATTGTCATTTAAATAAAAGGAAATATATGATGGATTAAGTGGATATTCTGTAACAACATCAAAATCATTATCATTATCAAAGTCTCCAATGTAGAACCATGTAATATTGCTAATATTTAAAAAATTAGCATCAATAATATTAAATGTAATTTCAGAGGAGATACTATCGTTTTTATAAAATCTAATATGCCCATCTTCATCTAATAAAAATAAATCACTATCACCATCATCATCCCAATCAACCCATCTAGTAATAGAGTAATTTAAACCACCTAGAAATCCATTATCTAGTTCTTCATTGTTTAGAATAATTTTTGGATTTTGATGATTAAATTCAAAGTTAGATCCAAAAATAAATTGAATTATTAATAAATATAAATAGTATCTATTCATTAATATTTATTTTGCTGATGAACCTTTATTTGGATTCCAAGTATGCTCTTCATGTTTTAGTGATTTTGCAACGAATCGACTCCAAACAAAAAAAGCATCAGATAATCTATTTAGGTATGAAATAACTACTTTATCAATTTTTTCTGTTTCGTATAGATTACAACATACTCTCTCACATCTTCTGCAAATAGTTCTAGCTAAATGAAAAAATGCATTAATTTTTGAGCCACCAGGTAATACAAAAGAATGAAGTATAGGTAAATCTTTATTTGCAAAATCAATTTCATTTTCTAAAACTTCTATATCTTCTTCTGAAATTCTAGGCATATTTGACGTCATATCTTGTGGTTCAGTTGCTAAAATAGTACCTAAGTTAAACAAATCATTTTGTACACTATGTAAGGCATTAATTAATTTAGAAAAATCTAAATTTAACATTTTTAATTCTTCAACACATATGCCAACAACAGAATTTAACTCATCAATTTCTCCAAATGCATTGATTCTAATATTTGATTTTAAAACCTTCTGACCACCTACTAAAGATGTTTTTCCACCGTCACCTGTTTTAGTGTAAACTTTACTTATTGTAAACTCTGGATCCTTAAATTTTTTATCAGACATTTATTTACTTTCTTTTTTATTGAAATCAAGTGATAAAGAGTTTACACAATATCTTAAACCAGTAGGATTAGGTCCATCTTCAAAAACATGACCCAAATGAGCCTCACAATTTGCACACATTATTTCAATTCTTTTGTAACCTAATGAGTAATCATCTTTTGTTTTAATATTTTTTTGATCTATTGAATCCCAAAAACTTGGCCAACCTGATCCTGAATCATATTTTACATCAGAACTAAATAAAGGCTGTTTACAACAATTACAATTATAAGTTCCCTTCTCTTTGTGCTTATAGTACTTGCCTGTGAAAGGAGGTTCTGTTCCACTACATCTAGTTACAAAATATTCTTCATCTGATAACTTATCTTTCCATACTTTGTCATCTTTCATATCAAAAATTTCTCCATTTATTAATCCAAAGATAATTATTATACTAAATTTACAAAATAAGTTAAATAAATTCATAGTCAACTATCCTGCAATCAATGTGTCTATTAAAGGAAAAATTCCATCTTGCCAGGGAATTTGTGTGCTAGAATTTGCTTCGTAATAAATTTCATCTGAATCATCATAAATAATAAAAGTAGGAATTTGGTTAGGAAGCATATATCCTTCAGTTAATTGATTAAGATTATTTTCACCATAAATTGGTATTTCGCAAGTTGATTCACCACAATCTATCCATTGTCTTGCGCCAACGCAAATTTCACCATTAAAAGCACCAATCCAATCATTTGATGATAAATTACTTTCATTAATAAGTATATTATTAAAAAAATAAAATGCAACCTTATTGGATATATTATAAGAAAAATAATTTTCAGGATTATTGGTTTGATCGTTCGCAGAATTTAAAGCATTTGATTCGCAACTTAAAAAAAGAAGTATTACTATAATCATATATTTATTCATCATTTAATAAACATCATTTTTTTTCTGATAAAATTATTTGAATTACTTAGTTCATAAAAATATATACCAGATGAGTTTGAACCTGCATTCCAAAAAATTTTATGATTTCCTGAATTATAATAGTCAGCAGCTAAGTTATCTATCAAATTACCTTCAACATCATAAACATTAACTTGAATAAAATCAGATGAGAAAATTTCAAATTCAATGCATGTTAATGGATTAAAAGGATTGGGATAATTTTGATAAATCTTGAAATTATCAACTTTATTATCAATCACATTCATCATAGTAGCATCAATACTAAAAGAAAAAATATCACTCAAAGGAATATCATCAATTAATATATTCCAAGAGTATAAATTAATTGCTTCTTCATTTATATTTAAATCAGAATATGAGATTGGAATGTTGTTTTCTTGTGTTAATTGAGAAACAATAATTTGATTATTAGAATCAAAAATTTGAATGTTGTAATTTATCTCTTCTTCATAACAGCTTTGATTAATATTTGACCATTCAAAATTAATAGCACCACCAGGTAAATCACCTAATAATATAACTTCATTATTAAATGGTTGTAACAAATCTGATTCAAAATAATAACAAGTATCCTCAATTAATGCGCTAGAATCATAATTACATGCATTAATATCTATACAACCTGAACATGATGGGTTATTATTGCAGTAATAACCTGATTGATTAATATTATCAATCACAAATAATCCACCATTTACAAATGGAAAATTATCTGATGGAATTGCATCGTAATAAATATTTTCTGATGCATCAAATAATTTAAATGTAGGAAATTCACCATTTAACATATAACCTTCTGTTGATAGAGATCCATCATATCCCATCACACCAATATCACATATACCATTGGTACACATATTTGTATCCCATTTTCTAGATCCAACACAGACATCTCCATTAAATGCTCCAAGCCAATCCTCATTTTCTATGCTAATATTTTCTATTGTCACTTGATTTATAAAATAAAATGCTTGGCTTAGTGATTGGTTAAAAGTAAATAAGTCAGGAGCTGTAAAATTAGAACTTGAACATTCAATAGGATCACAAACAATTTCACCATCCCAACATTGATGATTTGGTCCGTTTCCATTACATTCACCACAATCATCTAATTGACCAATACAGTCATCAATATCATCACAAATATTATCATTATCAACATCTGTGCCGTCACCTCCACATACTCCACATTCATCAAATACATTTCCACTACAATCACATGCATTTTCTAAAACATTATTTATATCACAAATTTCATCAATTACAACGTATGAAATCTCTTGAAAATTCATACTTCCTTCTGTAATTGTAAAAAAAGCCTCATATTCAGTAAGCGCACTTTGATCCCATATTTTTAATTTAATTGGATTATTTTCAATAAATCCTGGAAATTGAGGACCATTAAAATCACAGTAATCAATATGTGACCAAGCAACAATTTCTAATTGACTTTGATTCCATTCCCCCGCTCCAACCAAAACCTCTCCTAATAAATCTTCACATTCTTCACCTTCACTTAACAAACCATTATAATCAAATACTCCTATTTGATCACCAATATCTAAGTTAGATATCGAGTTTGATAGTATAACTAATTGAGAAACACCTGTTGTATCAACTACATCTGAAAAATGGTTTGAATCTTGAAAATCACAATCAGAATATGTTCCTGTTAATTCATATGGATTAAAACCATCTCCGATTATATCATTGGAAGAAAATATATAATTTTGGCTCAAATCAATCACAAAATCATTATCTTCATTATAATATTTGAATGTCATGACTTCGCCTGAAATTTGGTTGCTCCAAATAGAAAGCTCATATACGTAATTATCACCAGGCGGAAAATAAGTACTTCCATCTGAATCTAATGCACTAATATTACCATCTTCACCAAAAGCAGCTAACTTGCCTGAAGTTTGTTCGATTCCATCTATAAAGATTTGAACCGCGGAAAGTGTTGCATTAAACTCATTTTCAAATGGAACTGTTTCATA
>CEQX01157561.1_pt1 | contig 18506 bp, 15 predicted proteins | sample 356261 | NCBI WGS metagenome assembly CEQX01 (sample SAMEA2621076, study PRJEB7988) | marine metagenome | isolation source: saline water (ENVO:00002010), including | reverse complement strand
AAGTTTTTATCGCCTAAATCTACCATTGTTCCACGATAGATTTTTCTTTGTTTTCTATAGTCGATTGGATTTGTACCGTGATAACTTTGGCGAATGGCACCGTGTAGGTTAAGCTTTAATACGTTTCCATTTCTTTGATCTACAACAAGTCCACGAATTACGCGTGTTGGCTCGAAAGGAATTTCTCCAACGCTTTTGGGGTAATCCATTAGGTTTTGTAATTTTCTAAGAGTTTCCTCGTGAACAAGGTGTTCAAACTTCTCTATATCATAACGAACCAAGGTGTGGTCCATATCAAAACCGATGTATTTAATTCTTTTTAAATTTAATGTTCTATTACAGTAAACAACTTCACTCATTTTCTAACCTCATGTCGAAAAATAATTAATGGGTCATCCTATTCTATATGCAGTTTAAAGTAAACAAGTAGGGAAGGGGTTTCGTGGCTTTCCCGTGGCTTTTAGGGTTTTTTGCTTTCTTTTTAAGCTTAGAACTATTGTTTTTGTTGGTAGCTAAGGGGTTTTATTGGTTTCTTTTTTGGGGGATTGCTTTATATTTGGAGAATATGAGTTCTCATTTAAGTCCGTCACAACAAATTGCTGAGCATGCCTTAAATACCAAACAGAGGGTATTTCTTACTGGTGGAGCAGGTACGGGGAAGTCTTATTTGATTAAAAATTTTTTAAAAGATAAGAGCCCGAAGACTTTTCCAGTCTTAGCAAGTACCGGGGCGGCCGCGGTTTTGGTTGGTGGTAGAACCTTTCATAGTTTTTTCTCTTTAGGAATAATGGAAGGCGGATTGGAAGATACCATCGAAAAAGCACTAAAAGACAATAAGCTTTTTTCTCGCTTAAATGAAGTAGAAGGTTTTGTCATTGATGAAGTTTCCATGATTTCCGCTTTGGCTTTTCGTGCAGCGGAAGCAATCTGTAGACTATCACTCGATCCAAGTACACCCTGGGGTGGTTTAAAGGTAATTGCTGTCGGAGATTTTTTTCAGCTGCCGCCAGTGAATATGTATGGTTCTAAAAAGGATTGGTGTTTCTTAGATCCATCTTGGCAAGCTAGTGGTTTTGAATCCGTAGAGTTACTTCACAATATGAGAACTGACGATGATCAGTTTGTTCATCTATTGTCCGATTTGCGACAGGGCAAAATGACCAAAGAGTTGAATGAGTTTTTGAGTGAGAGGATGCGAGAAGCTCCAGAAGATGAGGATATCGTTCATTTGTATCCTCGAAAATCAAAGGTAGAGTCCTACAATCTAGAAAAACTGGATAAAATTGAGGATGCTCCAGTTAAGTTTGAAACTATTTATGAAGGGGATAAGCGTTATCTGGATAATTTAAAAAGAAGCGCTCCTGTTCCGGAGGAGTTGGTCTTTAAAATTGGTGCCTTTGTAATGGTTCGGCAGAATGATCCAATGGGAAGATTTGTGAACGGCTCTCTTGGTTATATTCGAGATATCTTTTCAGAAGAAATAGAGGTGGAACTCTTGAATGGACGCTTCATTCGTTTGGAAAAAACGAATTTTTCTTTTCAGGATGCAGAAGGGGATACGGTAGCCATTGCTAGAAACTTTCCACTTTCTTTGGCTTATGCCACTACCATACATAAAGCCCAGGGGACAAGTTTAGATCGAATGCGAGTTGATATGGCTGGCTTATGGGAGCCAGGTCATGCTTATGTAGCTCTATCAAGGGCTAAAGATCCAAACCAACTTTATGTTGAAGGCTGGGATTTGAAATCTGTGCGTGTAGCAAAAGAAGTTTTAAGCTTTTATGAGAGCTTTCAACGATCACAATGAGCTTAAGGAGTGAACAGAGTTTTCCCTTTTAGTTCTTAAAAGGTGCGAAGAGTATCTTAAAATAAATTTATTATAATTAGAAACTGAACAGACTTTTCAAATTGAAAAAAATCATTAACTCAAAAGGCGTAAAATTAAAGTTTAAAACAAGGCTTTTTAAATTACTAAAAATACAAAATAACAGTTAAAAGGCTATGAGTTAAATAAGGTATAAAAATAATTATGAAAACTCTGCTACTTATATTTGTCCCACCGATTATGGATTCTTGTTAATCACGTAGTGGGATCAACAAGAATTCTTTTTGTATTTGAGGGCCTTAAAGGCTCAATTTTTTTAACTGATCGATTCTTAGCTTGTCTCTGAGACTGAGATTGGTTCCCGCGCTTCCAGTGTTTCTGAAGACGATGCTATCTTTGAACTCATTAAAACACTTTTTAGCCAATGCAGAATGTGGTTTGTTTCTCACGCAGAACTCATAGTAATTTTCATGCATATCCCAGAAAGCGGGATCATTGATGTTTTGGTAGGATTGCCCCAGCATATAGTAAACTTCAGCTTTCTCAGAATCCTTCACTTTTTTTTCACGAAGTAAATCGTGTAAGGACTGAGCCGCTATCAAGCTTTCTATTAAAGCCGAATCATCGGTAATGTATTCTTTTTTGTTCTCTGCTTTACCGATTAACTTTTTAATCTTAGCCAGGCTATCACGCTCTTTTAGATCAGGAAGCTCGCGAATGCTTTCAATCAATTTTTGGGTTTTAGAGGCCAATGAGTCTTTCATTTTTAGTTTTTTATTAAAAGTTTCAAGTTTGTTGAGAATATCTTCTTTTTTAAGATTCATACGGATAGCCACTACCGCGTATTTATTTAGAATATTTTCCATTTCTAACTTGTTTTCTTTGCTCGGTAGAAAAGAATCGATTCTCTCTTCTAGAAAAAGTTTGGCACTGGCGAAATCTCTCATGGCTACTAGGTAATTAATTTTCTCTTCAGTACTAAGCCATTTAGAAACATATTGCTTATGGGGAGCGCTCCATTGAGTCTTTTTGTAGGCTTGAGTGTGACACTGAAAACAACGGTTAAGAGCTGATTTTAGTGTTGATCTAGCAAACGCATAGTTTTTTTCCTTGAAAGCTTTTTGTCCTGTTTTCAAGTCGTCTTTTAATTGTTCAATAATATAAGGAAAGGCCGGGTCGTTGCTTTCGGCAGAATCTTTTATTTTGTCATCCAATTGATCGCTTACTTCTACTAGGTAAGAAAGGCCTTCAGAAATCTCTTTGGATTGCGTAGGTTTAGAAAACTCTTTACCAGAAAAAAGAAAGATCGATAGCTTTGCGATACTTCCTCGCATTTTCTGCATTTCAAGGCGCCAACTTTCTGTTTTGGCAAGGCCGAAGAGAGGAAGAATTAGTAATAAAATCAAAAGTTGTTTACGCATAAGATGTCCTTGAATTTAGTGACAAGATTCCTGGTCGTTAATTTCTTGTCTCGGTTCTACTTGATAAAGTTTTTGATACTTAAAATTCGTTATACGATAAGTAGAAAATAGAATCAGCCCACTTGCAAATAAAATCTGCACTTTGCGAAAAGAAAAAGCCGAACTTAAAGAATATCCTTTTTGTAAAAGTAAAAGCACTAAGAAGTTAGGAAACCAAAAGCAGAAAGTCCAAAGGTAAGTGTGGCTTAAGGTAGGTGCTAAGCCAACAACAATTAAAAAAGAGTATAGCCAGCCACAAGGTATGAAACCATTTACAAAGCCGATGACTTCAGGCCTTAAAAGGTTTCTTCTTGCTAAAAAATTACCAATCTTTTGAAAGGGAAAAACAGACTTTGAACTTTTCCTCTTGAGGGGATTCCAGTTGGAATTTTTAAGTATTAAATATCCACCCATAGCTAATAAGCTGATTAAAAGTAAAAGCTCCGCCACGGAACTAATACTTTGCCAAATGGCTGAAGCCTTTAAACTAATTCGAAAATAAAAAATTATGCTAGCTAGGATTAGGTAAGAGACTAGTCTTGCAAGATGGTATTTCACAGAATCAGAAATAGACTTATTAAACCCTAAGCATAAGGGGCCGCACATACTAATACAGTGAAGCCCACCAAAGGCACTAAGAGCTAAAATTCCAAAGGGCACGATCCATTGGCCCGAGTTAACCATCTCTAAAAAACTCACTCATTTACCCCGGCACTAGGGCCTTTAAGTTGATAAGAAATACTTTGTAAAAACTTTTCTTTTTCAAAGACTTCAATATTAACTGTTTTACCAACGTTCTTAAAGTCTTCTATTTGTAATATCAAGCTAACATTGATGTTTTTTTCAGGGCTTAAATTATAAACTGGAATAGGGTTGATCATTCGAATGCCAGTTTCATTGTTTTTCAGTTTAAAGGAAACCGCATGTTCATTACTCGAATGATTCATGACCTTAATTTGTACCACATTTTGAATCAGTTTAGAGCTATCTTTTTCAACGACTTGGTAAGGGAGAGCTTGTTGTCGTAAAAGTTGAAACTCAACATCTTTTTTTCCAGCTAAGCTATAGATAAGGGCTGAACTAAGTAGTAATAGTAAAATGCTATATACGATACTTCTTACATTAAAACGTTGAACCTTTCTTCCTTGTAGTTCTCGCTCTGAAGTATAGCGAATTAAGCCTTTTGGTTTTTTCAATTTTTCCATCACATCGTCACAGGCATCAATACAGGCGGTACAAGCGATACACTCCATTTGTGTACCATTTCTGATATCAATACCAGTAGGGCAGACGGTGACGCATTTATTGCAATCAATGCAATCCCCTTTAGCGCTATTGTCTTCATTTCTTTTCAGCTTTCCACGGGGCTCACCACGCTTTTCATCATAAGCCACTAACATACTATTGGTGTCCATTAAGACCGATTGAAATCTCCCGTAAGGACAAACAATTGTACAAAACTGTTCTCTAAACCAAACAAAGTCAAAAAGAACACCACCAAAAAACACCATCATAACAGCAAAGCTCTCTGGATTATCATAGGGACTATGTCCCATCATCTCAAATAAGTGCTCTTTCCCTACAAAGTAGGCAAGGAAACTATTTGAAAAAATCCAAGCTAAAACAACAAAGATAGAATATTTTAAAAATCTCTTACTGATTTTCTCAAAATTCCAGTTTTGCTTTTGAAGCTTACGCCTTTTTAAATGATTTCCTTCAATGAGTATTTCTATCTGTCTAAAAACTCGTTCAATAAATACGGTTTGGGGACAGGCCCATCCACACCAAACTCTACCCCATAAGGCGGTTGCAAAGAATAGTCCGAAGGCGAGTATTGCAAAAACAAAAAAGACCAATGGAGCGTCTGTTGCCCAAAGGTCTAATCCAAAAAGTATAAATCTTCGATCAGCCACATTGAAAAGTAGCAGTGGCTTATCATTAATTTCAATCCAAGGAATGGCTAGGAAAATGAAAAGTAGGACCCATTGAAAGTAAAATCGCCTTTTGTGCCAGTGACCTTTTACTACTGCAGGAATCACTGTTAATCTTTGGCCGCTTTCGGTTTGAGTCGTCAACTGACTATCTAACTTTTCATTTTCCATAATTACCTACTCGATTAAATTACCTTGTGCTTCTTTTTGATTTGGTGGATTTGTGCCTTTAATGCTCTCAATGTAGTATGAAACAGTGATCACATCTTTCATGCCCATAACTTGTCCCCAAGCAGGCATTCCTTTTTCAGTAACGCCATGTTCAACCACTTTAACCACTTCCGCTAAACTACCGTCTCCGTGAATCCAATATTTATCCACTAAATTTGGTCCAATTCCTCCCTCACCAGCTTGCCCATGGCAGGCAGCGCAGCGAGTGGTAAAAACTTGGTTTCCTTCAGCAATTGCTTCAGGAGTATTTAGTTCCTGAATCATGTCCTCTACAGAAACCGCTGCACGTTTACTTTCCATTTTAGCAGTATGTTCTGCCAAGCTATTTTCATAGCTTTGGGCAATGGTTTCAGCAGACTCAGAAGTGTAGTGGATGTAGTAGATGATTCCAAACATAATAGAACCAACAAACAACCAGGTTAGCCAAAATGGCATCCCATTATTAAGCTCCTTGATCCCATCGTAATCATGATCAAGGATCTCTTCATCCGAAAAAAGTTCGTCTTTTTTTAAATTTTTATCATCACTCATGTTCTTAATCCTCTAAAGGTAAATTACTCATGTCGTTGTAAAACTTCTTACTTCCTTTTCTGAAAATCCAAAAAAGCATGCCACAAAAGATTAGGAAGAAAATTAAAAAACCAATTACACTTAGATCCACAAAGGGATAGTCGCTCAAAGCGAGTCTAACGAGTTTCATTTACTCCTCCTTTTTTAGCATTGGTTGATCTGAGTCCATCTTTCCAAGTCTTTGTAAGTAGGCGATCAAAGCAACGATTTCATTTTGGCTGTAGTCAGTGGTAAAGCCACCTTCTAGTTTTAAGTTCTCGGCCACTTCTTTAGCCTGTGCTTTTGCCAACTCGATGGATTTTTCGTCGTATCCATCAGGATATGGAACTCCAAGAGCCTGCATCACACGAATTTTCTTAGGTAGTTGATCGTAGCGAATTTTTGCTTCTTCTAACCAAGCGTAGTTCGGCATGATTGATCCCGCTGAAGTACTACGTGGATCTTTCATATGTTTTAAATGCCAAAGATCAGGATACTTACCACCCAATCTAGCTACGTCTGGGCCAGTACGTTTTGATCCCCACTGGAATGGACGATCGTAAATGCTTTCTTCCAGAGTAGAAGGAGCACCGTAACGAAGAGTCTCAGCAAGCATTGGGCGAATCATTTGTGAGTGACACACATAACATCCTTCACGAATATAAATGTCTCGACCTTGTATCTCTAAGGCAGAGTAAGGGACCGTTTTTACAGTTTTAGGAACAAAGCTCTGTGCGTAAAAAGTTGGGAGAATTTCAAGAACACTACCAACTAAAATACCTAAAAGACTTAAAATCAACATGCTAACAGGAAGAGCCTCAAGGTTTCTGTGCCAGCTAGAAGATTTTTGAACCACTTCAGGAACAAAAGAAGTTTCCTCGTCTTGTACCGGTGCTTTTGCAGACTTAACTGTTTTTACCACGTTTACGATTAAGAAAACATAACCTGCGATATACATCGCTCCACCAATGGCACGAACCCAGTACAATGGAATGATTTTTACTAATGTTTCAATGAAGTCAGGGTAAGCTAACTGACCTTCTGGAGTCACTTCGTTCAACATCAAACCTTGAGTAATTCCAGCAGTCCACATAGATACTACATAAAGAATGATACCAATTAATGCTAACCAAAAGTGGTAGTTGGCCCAACGTTTTGAGTATAGTTCTGTTTTCCATAGTTTCGGAACTAAATAGTAGATCATTCCGAAACCTAAAAGACCGTTCCAACCCAAAGCACCCGAGTGAACGTGACCAATAATCCAATCTGTGTAGTGACCTAAGGCACTAACAGATTTAATGGAAAGTAAAGGACCTTCAAACGTAGACATACCGTAGAAAGTTAAAGCGGCTACGAAAAACTTCAAGATTGGTTCTTGGCGAACTTTGTACCAAACCCCACGTAAAGTTAATAGACCGTTCAACATACCAGCCCAACTTGGTGCCCAAAGCATAACACTGAAAACCATTCCAAGTGTTTGGGCCCATTCAGGTAAAGCTGTATTTAAAAGATGGTGAGGTCCTGCCCAAATGTAAATGAAAACCAAAGACCAAAAGTGAACAATAGACATTCTGTAAGAATAGATCGGTCGTTGCGCCACCTTTGGAACGTAATAGTACATTAAACCAAGGAAAGGAGTTGTTAAAAAGAATGCCACTGCGTTGTGACCATACCACCATTGAACCAAAGCATCTTGAGCTCCAGCAAATACAGGGTAGGACTGAACAAAGCTAACAGGAAGTTCTAGTGAGTTTACAACGTGCAAAACAGCCACAGTAACGATCGTAGCTAAATAGAACCAAATCCCTGCGTAAAGATGACTGACTCTTCTTTTTACGCAAGTTCCGATTACGTTGGTACCAAAGATGATCCATACCACTGCGATCAAAATATCTATTGGCCATTCCAGCTCGGCGTACTCTTTAGACTGGGTGATTCCTAGTGGAAGAGTTACTGCTGCTAAGACAATGATTAACTGCCAGCCCCAAAAATGCAATTTGGAGAGAGTATCGTTAAACATTCTTGTTTTACACAGTCTTTGTGTAGAGTAGTAGATACCACCAAAAATGGTATTACCGGCGAAAGCAAAAATCGCTGCATTGGTGTGAAGTGGACGAAGTCGACCAAACGTTAACCATTCTAGGTTAAAGTTAAAGTGGTGACTTGCTAATTGCAAAGCCGCAAGTAAACCGGCTAAAAATGCAATCGCGCCCCATGTGATAGTTGCGATTAGAAAGTTTCTGACGATGACATCATCGTATTTAAAACTTTCGGCCTTTGGATCCGTCATTGTTTTTCTCCCTGATTTGGTTGAACTGGTTGATCATCAATTAAAACACGATATGCCGGTGTATCGAGATCATCAAATTGACCTCTTTTGCTGGCCCAAACAAAGGCAACAACAAAACACAACGCTAACAACATCGCAATTACTACTAACAAACTTACGATTTCCATGCTTGCTCCTGATTTTCAAATCGTGATTCACGCAACATAAAAACACTTTTGCCGCTCAAAATGAAAGATTGGATCGGCATGATAAAGGCAGCCTGAAGAGGACTTAAGCTCCCGATTAAAGCGAGATAAATAAAAACTACATTGGCCCCGACGCTAATTAAATAATTACTGAGAATATTGTTTCGCAAGGCTTTTGCAAGAACGAGTAAATCCAAAACTTTTTCAATTTTGGCTTCCTCTAGGCAGATGTCGGCGCTTTGGTTTGCAAAATCAATGCTATTGGTTGTCGCAATACCTATGTCTGCTACCTTTAAAGCCATGGCATCGTTAGCTCCATCGCCGATCATTAAGCTATGTTTCGATTTTCTTAAGAGTTCGGCCTTTTGCTCAGGCTTAGCTTGTGCAAAGTAGTTTTTTATATTTAGTGTTTTGGCCACTTCTTGAACAGAAGATTCTTTGTCACCACTAAGTAGCACAATTTTATAAGACCTTTTTTGTAGCTCCTTAATAAACTTGGGAATGCTTTTCTTTAAAAATGAATTTGCGTACAGCTTAGCAATAGGCTTGGAGTTTTTACTTAAAACTAAACTATGTTGAAACTCGCCGGCATTATCACTACCAGTGATTGTGAACTCTGAGCCTTGGTATTGCATAGAAACTTTTTTTCCTAAGATTTCTAATGGTAAAAGGCTTTCGTCATCTTTAAGGTATGAGTCCTCTTTGAGGCAAAAATTTCTTATTGCTAAAGCAAACGGATGTGCAGAGTATTTCTCCAACTGAAACAGCAGAAAGAGTATTTCATTTTTTGAAAAATCATTGTCTAAGATATGTAACTCATCAATTTCAATATCTCGGTGGGTGAGGGTTCCTGTTTTATCAAGAAAAATATTTTTAACTTGATTGAGTTTATCGAGTGCCATTGGATTTTTAATGAACACGCCCCAAGATTTTAAAAGATCACTAGCTCTTCGAATACTCAAAGGAGTTGCAATGGCAAATGCGCAGGGGCAACTTATTATTAAGACTGCTAAAGCAACTTCCATGGCCATTTGGAGGCCTGAGTTTATATGCCAATAGAGAAAGCCTGTAAATGCAAAAATATAGCTCATCAAACTTAGGTATTTGGCGTACTTTTCGGCCTCAGTGTTAAAATGGTTTTTTTGCAAAGCTTCGGTTTCTGAAAACAGCTTATAAATGTCAGAGAACTCTTGAGACTTAACTACTTCTAGGGTGATCTTGTTTCCTAGGTTTTTCGATCCAGCTAAAATGAGATCACCTTGTTTTTTGAGGACTGCTTGAAACTCTCCAGTAACCATGGATTCATCCATCATGGCTGAATTAGAAAGAAGTTCGGAGTCACAGCTAACATAAGTGTTTTTGTGAACCCAATATTTATCACCGACAGAGAGCTGTTTACTTAAGCATTCTTCTGACTTTCCAGTTTCAAGGATTCTCTCACTCAATTCAGGAAAATAAGGACTTTCCTTTTTTGGTCTTTTTAAGCTTTCCCATTGAACGTATTTAATCAAATACCTGGAGCTTAGAATCAAAAAAACAAACCCGGAAATGCTATCAAAGTAAATTGCAGAGTTTCCTGAAAAGTAATGCCAATAACTGGTGAAACTTCCAAATAATATGGCGAGACTTAAACTTATATCGATGGAGAAACGCAGGTTTCGAATGGATTGATAGGCGTTTCGATAAAACTCAGTGGCGGAATAACATAAGACCACCAACATTAGTCCAGCACTTATATCATTAAACAGAGATGCTTCTTTACCGGAGGCTCCACCGTAAATGGAGGTCGACATAAGCATGATGTTTCCAGTGATAGCGGCCGTAATACCAATTTTAGTGATGGCGTCCCTTTTTTCTTTGTCTAATTTGTTTTTTAAATCATGAATACTCTTAAGCGCTTGGGCTTTGTAACCAAAATTAGAAATTAAAGTTAAAATCTCTGCGATTTTTTGGTCTTTAGCGATTTCCATTTGTAGCAGGGACTTGCCCATATTTAATTTAGCAGTAATCACTCCCTCAAGTATTTGTGGGATGCGCTCTAAAATCCATAGGCAAGCAGCGCAGTGGATTCCTTCTACATAGAGATTTAGTTGGAGTGATTGCCCGAGATCTTCAGTGTATTCGGATTTAAGTTCGGGGAAATCAAATTTGTCATAAGCATTTACGGACCTGCTAACCTTTTCGCCGTCTGAGGTTTTCAGTTTGTAGTAGTCGTTTAGTCCAAGCCCATTAATAAATTGAAAAACGTTTTCACAACCTATACAGCAAAACTCACGGCGACTATCGGGACAAATGGTCCCACAGTGTTTACAGAGTTTTTGCTCTGTAATGTCCATAATTTCGATTTGAGATAAATTTTCCATGCCCAGGTTACTCATTTCCACTTTTACATATTAATAGGGCAAAAACTGTGCCGAGCTTGAAAGATGATCAAAATTAGCCAGGGAGGCCGTATGTTTGCTTTCAACTGATTTTCAAGTACCAAGAATAAGGCAGAGGGACTAAATAGGTTTCATAAAGTCTCAAAGCTTTAAACTTTGAGGTATATAATCCCAATAAACCGCATCTGTTTGACAGTTTGGGCTAAAATTGCGATTTATACTGCCTATGTCTTTGGAAATATTGAGAGATCCACAAAATATATTTTTTCGCTGTGTTGAAGACTGTAGTGAGTCTATCATGATCACAAATAAAGATAATCAATTGGTTTATGTAAACCCTGCTTGGCAGAGGATTTATGGTTATTCTTATGAAGAGGCCACAAAGGACACTCCCAGAATATTACGAGCCGAATCTCAGGACCCTGAGTTTTACAAGGTAATGTGGGCTGATATCTTAAACCCTGAAAAGGGTTATTGGCGCGGAGAAGTCATTAATAAAACCAAAGCAGGGGAAAATGTTCCGGTTTTGTTAACCATCACGCCATTTAAAGAATCTTGTGGAAATGTGACTGGCTATATGGGGATCGCTGTTGATATTCGAGAAAAGAAAAAACTAGAAGAGCAGATTATGCACCAAGATCGCTTGGCTTCTGTGGGAATGCTTGCCTCAGGTTTGGCACATGAAATCGGTACTCCATTGGGAACTATTCGTGGACGTGCAGAGCTTTTGCAAATGGCGCCAAATTTAACAGATATGATGAAGAGTGGTCTGTCGGTAATTATTAGTCAGATCGATCGAGTTTCAAAATTAATTGATTCTCTACTTCGAATCTCTAGATCAAAACAAAGCGTTGAATTAATGCCGATGAGATTAAATCCAATTTTTCACGAGATTGGAGAACTACTATTTCAAAAGGCAAAGTATTCCAATGTTGAAATTAAATTAGATTGCCATGAAGACTTACGCATTAATGGTGAGCGAGCTAGGTTTACACAGGTGTTGTTAAACTTAAGTATCAACGCAATCCACGCAATTCAGGAAAGGCAAAAACTACAGCCTTCTTTGCAAGGTGAAATCGTTTTATCGGCTGTGCAAAAGCAGGATAAAGTCATCGTTAAAGTTCAAGACAATGGCTGCGGCATACCTAATGAAAATATGACGAATCTTTTTAAGCCATTTTTTACAACAAAAGACATCGGAATGGGAACTGGTTTAGGTTTAGCGATTGTAAATCGAATCGTCGATGAATTGGACGGTAATATTTCGGTAGAATCCACAGTAAATGTTGGAACCGAATTTGTAATTGAGTTTATTTAATTCAAGAATTGATTATTCGTTAAAACACTACTCAAAGCAGTGTTTTAAAAGACTTTGTGTTCACAAAAACCGTTTTGTAAATTATTGGATCACTAGATAAGTTCTAAGAACGGGTAAAGGAAGTAGGTCTTTATTTCCTCTGCTATTTGTTTTTTAATTAAGGTTTAAAAAAGTATTTAAACTAGCCTCTTTATTGCGGATAAAAGCTTTTTAAAGCCTTTAATTTCTTTAATATATTCATTGCAAGAAAAACCAAAATTCCGACAGAGTCCTTTAATCAAAAGTTTTCTAGTAGTTGTTAAAGTCTTTTCGTAATTAAATGGGCCAGCTTACAAAGCAAAGAGCAAAGTAAAATGTTTGCGCTGGCATTTAGTCTTCTTCCACAAAACCATAGAGTCTTTCTTTGCGATAAAGAGTTCTACGGTTGATTCCTAAAATTCTGGCAGCCTTTTCTTTGCGGCCACGAGTGTGGTCTAGGATTTTTTTGATATAGCGCTTTTCTAATTCTTCGAGACTAATTAGATCTTCTTCAAAATTTAGTTCTATACTGTTTGCAGAACTGTTGTTTGACTCTTTTGGACGAATTCGATCAAAGCTAAAAAAGTTTTCAGAAATGATTTCGTTCGGGCATAGAACCACGGCACGCTCTACGACGTTTTCTAATTCACGAACATTTCCTTCCCAGTGATTATCGACTAGTTTTTCCATAGAGGCTCTCGAAAAGCTTCTCGCCTTGGCATTGTTGATTGCTGAATATTTTTTTAGAAACAATTCAGCTAAGGCAGGGATGTCTTCTTTTCTCTCACGAAGAGGTGGAAGGTGAATAGGAATTACTGTTAATCGATAATATAAATCTTCCCTAAATTTTCCCTGCTTACACAATTCTTTTAAGTTCTTGTGGGTGGCAGCTAAAATTCTTACATCTACTTCTTTGTATTGGTTTTCACCAACGGGTTTAATTTTTCTTTCCTGGAGAACGCGCAATAATTTTGCTTGAAGCGATAGGTCCATGTCTCCAATTTCATCTAAAAAGAGTGTTCCACCATCCGCTTCTTCAAATAGGCCTTTTTTGCTTTGATGAGCTCCGGTGAAAGATCCTTTTGCGTGTCCAAATAATTCAGACTCTAAAAGGTTTTCGGGGATTGCTGTGCAGTTGATTGGAACGAAGTTTTTATTGGCTCGATCACCAGATTCGTGAATGGCTCTAGCGATCACTTCTTTACCGGTTCCACTTTCACCAGTAATCAAAACGTTGGTTTTTGCATTTGTTATTCGTGGAATCAAATCTAAAATTTGTTTCATCTCAGGGCTCTTTCCTAAGATGTTTTTATAGGTCCACTTTTTATTCACTTCTTTTCGAAGGGCATTGTTGTCATTTTGAATTTTACCAAATCGAACCGCTCTATCGATAGAAACACCAAGTTCTGTAAGTTGAAAAGGTTTTACAACATAATCAAATGCTCCAGCACGAATGGCGTCAACAGCTGTATCAACGGATCCAAAGGCAGTTATCAAAATGATTGGTAGATCTGGTTGGGTGCGGTGGATATTACGGATTAAATCAATCCCTGTTAATTCAGGCATATTAATGTCGGATATGACAAGGTCTAAAAAAATGCCCTTTTCTTCCATATCTTTAATATAGACAATGGCCTCGGTTGCTTTTGTAAATGAACTCACTTTGTATTGATTTGCCAAAAGGAAATCGGAGATCAAATCCATCATTTCTTTATCATCATCAACTACTAGAACATGGCCTTTAGCTTCTTGCATGGTATCCCTTTTACCCAAAATGTTACAAAATGTCCCCACAATACAGTTGTAGGGGCATAAGATCCCAATAATTAGAGTTTTAAACTCTCTTAACCAATACAAAGCAGTTTGTGTGCCAAAATGTAAAGACTTGCTAAATAGAAAATTAAATATATTTACTAAAAAGGCAAAAAAAAGAGCCGAACGCATTCGGCCCAATCGGGGGTTTGAGCATTTCTGCTCAAGGAGGGAAATCTTTGTCACGGCGATATCAGCAAGGAGGGGGGGGAGCCAATACCGCCTTAGCGACAGAAAGAGTTATAATCGAAAGCTAACAAAAAGCCTAATTATTCATACTGTTTCCGGTTTATTAGTTTTACTTATTAAGTGAAAGCCAGCTGAGAATGCTCAAAATGCAAACTATGAGGCAATTAAGCGGCTTTTCAGAGATTGTATCGGCCATTTGCCCGTGATAGCCTCCTGAAGTCTTATAGAAAGCTAATAAAAGGTAGTATTGATTTAGGGGAGGAATTTATGTCTGAATGGTTAAACCCGGTGGGCCTAGATGGAATGGATTTCGTAGAGTTTGCTGATACCGACAAAATAGAACTTACAAAAGTTTTTACCGCATTTGGTTTCGAAAAAATCGCAGACCACAAAGAAAAACAAATCGAACTTTGGCGCCAAGGAGATATCAATTTTCTTTTAAATACCGAGCCAAGCGGTTTTGCAGCTGAGTTTTGCAAAATGCATGGCCCAAGTGTTTGTTCCATGGGATTTCGAGTTAAAAACGCACCCAATGCTGTGGAAGAAGTCTTGTCAAAGGATGCTAAACTATACAATGAAGCTAGTAAGAAAAGTTTCCTCACCGATTACCCAACGATTTTTGGAATTGGTGATAGCCTAATTTATTTTATCGACACCTATGGAACCAAGGGCAATATCTTTGAAGACGAATACAATTACCTTTCTGATCGCAGAGAAGTGAAAGGTAAAGGGTTTCAAAGAGTTGATCACTTAACCAATAATGTTCCAGCTGGAGATATGCAAAAATGGTGCGACTGGTATTCGAAAGTCTTTAATTTCCAAGAAAAAAGATACTTTGATATTCATGGATCTAAAACAGGTTTAACTTCTAAAGTGATGATGTCGCCTTGTCGAAAAATAATGATTCCTGTAAACGAACCTTCTGATGGAAAATCACAGATTCAAGAGTACTTAGATGAATACAAGGGAAGTGGTGTTCAACACATTGCTTTGCTAACCAACGACATAGTTTCTACTTTAACGGATGTAAGAAAAGAGCATGACGACTTTTTAAATGTTCCGAGCACTTATTATGAAGACATTCCCAATCGCTTAGACAATGTAGAGGAAAACCTTGCTGTGTTAGAAAAACTAGGAATCCTAGTAGATGGCGACGAGGAAGGTTATTTACTGCAAATTTTCACACAAAATCTTTGTGGCCCAATTTTCTTTGAAGTGATTGAAAGAAAAAACCATCACGGTTTTGGCGAAGGAAATTTTCAGGCTCTATTTGAAGCCATTGAAAGAGACCAAGAGCGTCGGGGAGTTTTGTGAAGAGCAAAGCTCGCCTCGGCGAAAAGTATTCTGATGACGAAGCTATGAAGCTTGCAATAGATATAGCCTACCAGGGATGGGGAGATGTTAAATCCAATCCAATGGTAGGCTGTGTTGTTTTAAACTCAGAAAAAAAATTGGTGTCTTTTGGCTATCATGAAAAATATGGGGAAGGACACGCTGAAGTAAATGCTTTGAAAAATGTGGAGGCCTCTCAGGTAGAAGGTGGAAGTATTTTTGTAACGCTTGAGCCTTGTTCCCATTATGGAAAGACTCCACCATGCGCCGAATTAGTGAGGCAGTTTCCTTTTTCGAGATTGGTCATTGGTTTGATGGACCCGAATCCATTGGTTAATGGCAAAGGCGCTATGTTGGTGAGTGAGAAAGGTATTTTGGTTGAAACTCATAGTAAATACTTGCAAGAGCTTGAGTACCAAAATTCAATTTTTTTAACGAATATGAAAGAGAAACGCCCCTTTTGGGCTGTGAAACAAGGACTGTCCAAAGATTATAAAATCACTGGACCCGAGGGGAAAACTGCTCGAGTGACTAACGAGCACTCTCGTAAAGAAGTCTACCGCCTAAGGCATGCTTTTAGTTGTATGTCAGTGAGTGGAAAAACTCTTTTACAGGACTCTCCTAAATTAAGTGTCGTTCGTGAAGACCAAGAATATTATCCTGATCTTTTGGTTTTTTGTACCGATCCCAATAAATATTTAGCCTTAGATGTTCCTGCTTTAACTCAAAGGCAAGCTGAACAAGTATGTTTTTTGAGTCCAGCTAAGGAGTTTAAAGTCATTAAAGATAACGGCTTTGAGTTTGTACAAGTAAACTGGCAGGACCAGGATTCGATATTGCAAATGCAGCAGTATTTTTATAGCACGAGAAAATGGTCATCCATCTTCGTAGAGCCAGGAGCAGAGCTTTTTGACTTTTTATGGCAACAAAAGGTCATTGATCGGTACTATTTTTTCATCGGTCAAAATAGCCAAGGCAGCACGGCGAAAAGTTTTTCAAAGCACCTTAACTTTGAACAAGACATACTTCGCAAATTAAGTGTTCCTCAGAAAAACTTTTCTGGTGATTATTTTTTTGAAATCGATGCTTAGAATTTCCTACCCGTTTTAAAAGAATTTAATACCTGATTTACTTTAGTGTTGGAGTTTCCAGAGTTCTGGCATTTCGGCTTCGTTAGTAAGCTTTGTGTTCTTTGGCTACCAGGTAGGAGTGTTCTTTCTAAGTCTTTTAAAATTTCTGTTTGATTGTCCATTTTAACTTTAGATCCGGTAGTTCTATACTTACTACCCCAAATTTCATAGAGAGAATGGTGTTGAAAAACTTTAAACAAGTTTATCGTGTATAAAGCCTGAATTGATGCTCTCAATTTATTTGATTCCAGATAGGGATCAAAAAATGATAAGCTCTTTACTTCTGGAACAAGCTCCGAGTTAAACTCAACATACAATTCAATTAGCTTAGATGTCTGATTGTCTAATGCCGTACTATTTTCTGGCATGGCCGCGGAGAAGATAAGACCAATTTTACCGTCAATCTTAACGCTTCTAACGATGATATATTCTGCTCTAAAAGGCATGCGATTGGCACTTTTAAATTTTTGGTCATTTTCCATTCTTCCAAATTGAACGTGTAGCGGAAAAGGAGATCTACTATTGTAGTCAAGAGCGGTTAAAAAATATTCGCCATTGCTGATTTCAAACTTAGGCATATCTCCATACATTTGAAGACGGTGAAAAGGGTCCATATTGTTTATAGTTTCTTTTTTGTTGGAGCGGAAGACTTGCATTGTTATAGCGGCCTCTTGTTGAATGTAGTCTTTGTAGCTAATTTTGGAACTTATCTCTCCGGATTGGATTTTATTTTGATAAATTTGCGAAAGTATAATTTCTTCGTTTTTGGTAAATTGAACCTGGGCGTATGCTTTTACACAGTTAAGAAAGAAAAGTATAAGTAATAGCTTTTGAAACACATTTAACTCCTGATTGTGGACTAATTTGATAAATCAAAATTTAGGCAAATAAAACAAATATTTAGACCTGAGAGTAGTTTCTCTAGACTTGTCAAAAAAATAGATACGTTTTGCTTGGGTATGAGTGATAAAATGGAGGCTGAGAAATCTATTTTATTTTGAGCCAAGAGAAATTGCGCTGATACAAGGGGATTCATATTGAGAGTAAATAGTTTTGAGTTTGGGGATTTATCATCGGTACCAGCCTTTTATCATCAGTTTTTAAGAGAATTCATGAGTAAGATTTACTTTGTTTTTGGGATTCATAAACTTTGGCGCAAAGAGATTTCAGAGTTTGTAGAGAGGCAAGGCGCTGAGAGCATTCATGACCCATGTGCGGGGAGTGGATATGTGAATCAGTTAATCTTTGAAAGTTTAGATAAAAATCTGGGAGCAAAGTTTTACCTCTCAGATCTAATGACGGATGAGAGCCCTGAGTTTGCTAAGCAGATTAACTCATTAGGCTATCAGGATTTAAAGTTTGCAGAAGAGTCCATTGATCTTTTAAAAATCGAAGCTTCTAAGCAAATGCCGAAAATGTTTGTTAACTCTTTTCATCACTTTAATAATGAGCAAGTAAAAGAAATTCTTAAAAACACTTTGGGCCAGGGGAAAGAAATTCTAGTTTTGGAGTATTGTCGAAAAACTCCAGATAGTTTGGTTTCTATGTTGTTTGGGGGAGTTTTGAGTCTTTTGTTTTTTCCATTTGTGGTTGAGAAAAAGTTTATTATCCCAAGTTTTATTTTTACATACTTGATCCCCATCATTCCATTTATGTTGGTTTGGGATGGAATTGTTTCTTGCTTGCGAACACATACTATTTCTAGTTTGAAACAGATCTTGGTGGAACTAAATTTAACGAATGTGCTTATAGAGAAAAAAACTAGAAGATCGCTCTTGTATCCTTCAGGAGTTGATTCTTACTTTTTTAAAATAGAAAATAGAAAATAGAAAATAGAAAATAGAAAATAGAAAAT
>CEQX01157421.1_pt1 | contig 18557 bp, 12 predicted proteins | sample 356261 | NCBI WGS metagenome assembly CEQX01 (sample SAMEA2621076, study PRJEB7988) | marine metagenome | isolation source: saline water (ENVO:00002010), including | reverse complement strand
TAGAGTATACTAAAGATGAAAATGGTTTGGCCGTTGTAATGGGGCATGAAATTGCTCATGCTATTGCAAGACATGGAAACGAAAGGATGAGTAAAGCTTTAGCTGCTAAAGTAGGTGAAGTAGCTTTAAGTGTTGCTGTTATGAATAAGGGAAGTGAAGCACAAGAGCTTTTTCAGCAGGCCTATGGTATTTCAAGTGGTTTGGGTGGTTTGGCTTTTTCTAGAAGAAATGAATTGGAATCTGATAAATTAGGATTGGTTTTTATGGCTCTGGCAGGCTATGATCCAAAATATGCTCCTGAATTTTGGAAAAGAATGGCTGAAAATTCAAAACAAACTCCTGCTTTTCTATCAACCCATCCAAGTGATCAAAAAAGGATTGAAGAAATTAACTCTTTTCTATCTTCAGAAAAGTTCTTTAAACATATTGGTCAATGATTTAAGACTTGTTAAGTACTTTTGTTGCCAACAGAAATTAACATTTAGTTTCTTAAAAGTTTCTTGATTATTCTTAGATATTAGAATTTCGTTCGCTTAATTTAGTTCTATGTCTCAATTAAACATTGAAAAAGATATTGAGTTTATTAAAAATCAAGTTAATTACTTAGATTCTTTTCAGAAAAGAATTTTTAAAGCTTTGAAAGACTTGAAATCAATAAGTTACTGGAAAGGACTTTTAGGTAATGAATTAATCTATGAAGATATAGATAGGTGGTTGAAAAGTTATTCAACTCTAAAAATTCACCTCTCTGAAAAAGAAGTTATTAATGAAGAGTTAAAGGCTGAGCTTAAAAAACTTCCAAAACTTAGTTTCGAAAAACCGCTTTCCACAAGTGAGTTTCTTAAAAACAAAGGTCGTTTTGTGCGTTTTTTATATGTTGTTTTGCCTTTTTTTAGAACCAATATTAATAAAAAGCGAGTTAAAGAGATTGAAAATCAACTTTTGAGCTACAAAACTTGGGGAAATCAGTTGCGAAAGTTATCGTTTCAAATAGAACAAGTTTATACTGAAGGTATTTAATTGGAGGAGGTTAGACCTAAAATAGCTTTTTTATCTGTTTTTCATCCTTTTAGAGGAGGAATAGCCCAGTTTAATACGGAATTATTTAAAGCTTTAGAGTCAACCGCAGAGATTCAAGCCTTTAATTTTACTACACAATATCCGTCGTTTCTTTTTCCCGGAAAAAGTCAGTATGTTGACTCTACTGATACAGGGCCTCATTTTAAAACTCCAAGATTATTGAGCTCTGTGAATCCTTTTAGTTATTTAAAAACGGCAAAGGCAATCAACTCTTTTAATCCTGATATTTTAATATCGTCATATTGGATGCCTTTTTTTGGTCCATCCCTTGGTACTGTTTGTAAAAGAATGAAAAAAAACATCTTTACTCTTTCTATTGTACATAACGCGATTCCTCATGAAAAAAGATGGGGGGATAAATTGCTTTCCTCGTTTTACTTCAAACAGCAAAAAGGTTTTGTAACTATGAGCGAAACGGTAGAAAACGATTTGAAATCGTTATTACCGCATCCTAAAACTTTTCTTAGGCCGCACCCTCTATATGCTCAGTTTGGAGACCGTAAAGATAAAATGAGTATTCGTTCAAAGTATAACATAGTAAAAGAAAAAAAAGTACTCCTTTTTTTCGGTTTTATAAGGAAGTACAAAGGGTTGGATTTGTTATTAGAAGCACTTAAATATTGTGATGATAGTGCGATTGTTCTTATTGCTGGAGAGTGCTATGGTGAGTTCTCGGAATATCAAAAAGTCATTGATAAAAATAAGATTTCTAATAAAGTGATTTGTAATGTTCGATACATTCCTGATTCTGAAGTTTCAGATATTTTTTCTGTTTCAGATATTTGTGTTTTACCTTATCGAACCGCAACTCAAAGTGGTATTGCATCAATTGCAAAGTTTTATGAGCTGCCTATGGTGGTTACTCCTGTTGGAGAATTGCCAAATGAAGTTGTCTCTAATAAAACAGGGGTTGTTTGTAAATCTTCAAGTCCATATGATATTGCCAAAGGCATTAATAAGTGCTTAAAAGCATTGGATATTTACTCAACTCACCTCAAAATTGAAAAGGATTTTCACAATTGGACCAATTTTGCTGATGAAATATTGAAGTTTGTTCGAGAGTTGAAAGATTGATTTTACTTTTTTAAACCTAAAACTCTTAACTTTTTAAAGAGTTATATTTGCTACTATGCTTTTTGATACAACATTAAAAAGATTGACAAAACAATTCCGTTTAAAGTTTTTATTGAGATGGGGTTTTATTGCTGTTGTTGTAGGTGGTTTATCAGGAAGTGCCTCTGCAGTTTTTCTTTTGTTGTTAAAGTGGGCAAAAACAACACGTGAGGCAAATCATTGGCTTTTGTTTTTATTGCCCTTAGGAGGTTTTTTGGTGGCTCTTAGTTACTTTCTTTGGGGTAAGTCTGTTAATAAAGGGAATAATTTAATAGTTGAGGAGGTACAAAAGCCTTCTGCTATAATTTCTCTGCTAATGGCTCCATTGGTGTTGATAGGTACAATCATTACTCATGTTTTTGGAGGTTCAGCAGGGAGAGAGGGGACTGCGATTCAAATGGGTGGATCAATTGCAGATCAATTAAACTTTGTAGTTAAATTTTCTAATGAGGAAAGAAAAATATTATTGATGTGTGGAATGGCTGCAGGGTTTTCTTCTTTATTTGGAACGCCTTTAGCCGGTGCGGTATTTGCCCTTGAGATTGTATTTATTGGAAAACTGTTATACGATGGTTTGATTCCTGTTTTACTTTCAGCTTTGGCAGCTTATTATGTTTGTGATTTATGGCCCATTGAACATACTCATTATACCATTGGGATTATACCTGATTTGAGTTTTGTTAATTTGGGATGGATAGTATTGGCAGCTATTGCTTTTGGGTTTACCTCTAGGATTTTTAGTTCTTTTCTCTTTTGGTTAACTATCCAATTTAAAAAATATATTTCCTCTCCTCTTTTTAGACCTGTAATTGGAGGTTTTCTAGTTACTGGTTTCATTTTTTTATTTGGGTTTAAGTATGCGGGACTTGGTTTAGATACAATTGTTTCTTCATTTTCTATTGAACAAGGATTTGATGTCTTTGCAGTTAAAGTGATTGTGACAGTTTTAACTCTAAGTGCTGGTTTTAAAGGAGGAGAGGTAACTCCATTGTTTTTTATTGGAGCTACTTTAGGGAGTGCTTTAAGTTTTGTGATACCACTACCTATTGGACTTTTAGCAGGTGTTGGTTTTGTTGCAGTATTTTCTGGGGCGACAAATTCACCAATTGCTTGTACCCTAATGGGTTTAGAATTGTTTGCCTCTGAGAGTTTTAGTTTTTCTTTGCTCGTTTTTTTAGTACTAGGATGCTTTGTTTCTTACTATTCAAGTGGGCATACAGGTATTTATTCTTCACAAATTGTCGCTCGTTCTAAATATGGGTTTTTGGGAAAAATGGAAGGGAAGAGTTTAAGCGAATTAATGAAATAAAAATTTAATTCAAGAAAGAGCAAGAGTAAACTTTTTGATTATCCACAAAGTCAGTTACTATTAGCTTTAATGTATGTTTTCCGCTTGAAAACATTTTGTGTTTGTAATGAGTTAAGCGAGATTTTTTTTGATCGTATTCCATTAAAACCCATTTATCATCAATATAGCATTTATACGTTTTTACCCCTGCTAAATTATCTGATATTCTAAAATCAAATTTATTTTGAAATCGAATGTTTTTTCCATCATAAATATTTAATGGTTTTATTTTAGGTGGAATAGTGTCATGGAAGATGTAAAAACCACCAAAATATTTTGTTTTAAAAGAGTAGTAACCCATTGCATATTCTCCTATATGAACCTTAAATTCTCCTTTTGATGTCTTTCGAATTGCTAAAAGTTTGTTTTCTGGAATTGAGGATGGGAAATCACATTTAATATAAATTTCAGCTGATTTATGAAGAGGAGTGTGATCTGAGTGTGCGTAATGAATGTCACTCCACCTTACCTTTGGGTGAGGCTGAGTGTAGTATTTAAAATCAATATCATTATATAAAGCACTATCTGGTATTTTTATTAAAAACCCTTTTGCGCTAAATTCATTTTCTCGATGATACATCATTTTTTTTGCAAAGTTTTTGTGAAGAGGTTTTTTTGTGAAATTTATTGAGGGTTTGGCGTTCACTTGGAATTTTAAATTATTTGTGTTTCCAGCAACATCTGTAACTATGTATTCAAGCTTATGTAAGCCTGGTTTGTCGAAATTGATTACTCCGTTTTGTTCATAAGTTTTGTAAATACTTAGATGATTATTTGGTTCAATGTATGATTTGTGAACCCATTTATTTTGTGTTTTCTTGTAATGATAATCAGTATGAGTATTTAGATATAGTGATTCTTCGAAAGGCACGTCATCCATCTTTTGTTCAAAAACAATCTTTTCATCTATTTTTAATTGTATACTGTATATTCCGCATCGATTTGCTGATCCATTAATCTTATCAAGTGTCTCAATTCCAAACCCTATTTTTTTAGATACAATAGGAATAGAGTTTAATTCGAGTTTGTTTTGGTTGCTTATGGCTTTTAAGTAAATTGCTTTTGGTTGTCCGTTAATGGTTGATTCGTCATTAATTGGATATATTCTAACTCCGCGAATTGTTGGTTTTATATTGTCTTTAACTGGAAGTCCAAAAAGAAGGGCGTTTAGTGCATGTTCTGATTTAGTATCTCTAATTTCATAATGCAAATGAGGACCGCCTGAACCACCTGTGTTTCCTGATAAAGCGATTTCTTCTCCTTGTCTAATAGGGATTTTGTTAGAGTCTGGATACCAATTAATGGTAAATGATTTTTCTTCATACTGCTTTTTTTTCACGAACGAATCAATTCTTGAAGAAAATTCTTTTAAATGTGCATACACAGTTGTATAACCATTGGGATGATCAATATAAATTGCCTTTCCGTAACCATCATGTTGGATTTTAATTCTAGATATAAATCCATCAGCAGAAGCAAAAATTTTTTTTCCTTCAATTCCTTGTGTTTTGATGTCAATACCAGCATGAAAATGATTGGTTCGTAATTCTCCAAAATTTCCTGATAAAAACAATGGGATATCCATTGGTGACTGAAAGTAATTAATAGGATAAATCTTTTCTTGTCCAAAAAGGAAAAAGAAGGAAGTAACAAATATTATACTAAGGAATTGTTTCATGTTATTAATATCTGCAAAAATCGCACAAAAGTTAGATAGTTGAATGTTTGAACAGCTAAAAGTTAGTAACAGAAAACATTTAATTTGTTAAACTGCACTTGGAAAGTTACATTTGTAGAGGTTATAATTTTCTATGGACACAAGAGATACTTTGACAATTATTGAAGGTTTGGATCCTAAGGTAAGAAAACTTGTTATTAAATATAATGAGTCTAAGGAGGCAATAAAAAAATTACAAGAAGAGTGTGATTTATTACAAGAAAAATTAACCTATGAAAAAGTCCAGAATAAGCAATTAAGTGAGAAAAATAAAGTTTTAAAACTTGCAAAGGCGCTTTCTGGCAATGAAGAAAAATCGACCGATGTTAAGCTTAAAATCAATGAGTTAATAAGGGAAATTGATAAATGTATAGCACAAGTAAGTAGTTAGAATGTCTGATAGCGTTTCAATAAAGGTTAATATTGCTGGGAAAGATTATCCACTTAAGGTAAGTTCTGTTGAGCAGCAGGATGTTAAAGCTGTTGAGTTAGAAATAAAGGAAAAGTTAAGTGAGCTCCAATCTAACTATGGTGTAAAAGATAAACAAGATTTATTAGCTATGTTTTTGTTGCAATATATGATGGCAAATAAAAAAAGCAATTTCAAATCTCAAGATTTAAACCTTATATTAAATGATAAATTAAAGGATCTTGAAGAATGTATTGTTAATTGTCTTGATTGTTAGTTTCTTATTTGTTTAATTATTTGATTTATAGTTTTTTAATTGGTTATATATTAACTATTAAATTATATTCTTATGAATGAGGCTACTTATGTTTTATTAGGAGTGGTATTTGGTTTAATCGGAGGGTATTTTATTTTGAAAGCTCTTACTAATAAGCAAACTAAGAGGATTTTAGATGTTGCCGAAAAAGAGGGGGAGCAATTAAAAACAGATAAAATTTTACAGGCAAAAGAAAAATTTGTCCAACTAAAATCAGAACATGAAAAATCTGTAAACAAAAGAAATCATCATATTGCGCAAACTGAAAATAAGCTAAAGCAAAAAGAAAATAGCTTAAATCAGAAAATGAATGAATACAATAAAAGAGATAAAGAATTAAAGCGCTTACAGTCTAAATTAGAAGATAAGATTAGACGAAATGAGAAGAAGGAACAAGAGTTGGAGAAGCAACATAGAAGACAGGTTGAGCAGCTAGAGGCTGTTGCTGGAATTAGTGGGGAGCAAGCAAAAAAAGAACTTATAGAAACTCTTAAATCTGAGGCAAGAACTGAGGCGATGTCCCATATTCAGGATACTATTGAAGAGGCTAAAATGAGTGCGAACATGGAGGCAAAGAAAGTAGTTATAAAAAGTATACAAAGATGTGCTACTGAGACTGCTATTGAAAATTCTGTTTCTGTATTTCATATTGAATCTGATGAAATTAAAGGTAGAATTATTGGTAGAGAGGGACGAAATATACGAGCTATAGAGGCAGCTACTGGAGTTGAGGTAATTGTTGATGATACACCTGAGGCGATTATATTGTCTTGTTTTGATCCAATTCGAAGAGAGATTGCTAGGTTGTCGTTGCATCAACTAGTCTCTGATGGAAGAATACATCCTGCCAGAATTGAAGAGGTGGTTTCTAAGACTACAAAAAATCTTGATGAAGAAATAGCAGATGTTGGAAAAAGAACAGCTATTGATTTAGGAATTCATGGTTTGCATCCTGAGTTGATAAGAATGGTTGGTCGAATGAAGTTTAGATCTTCCTACGGTCAGAACTTATTGCAACACTCCAGAGAGGTTGCTAATCTTTGTGCTATTATGGCAACGGAGCTCGGTTTAGATGTTAAAGCCGCTAAACGCGCAGGTTTACTTCATGATATAGGTAAGGTTCCTGATGATGAGCCCGAATTACCTCATGCTATATTAGGAATGAATTTAGCGAAAAAGTTAAAAGAGAAACCAAATGTTTGTAATGCAATTGGAGCTCATCATGATGAAATAGAAATGACCACATTAATAGCTCCAATAGTTCAGGTTTGTGATGCTATTTCAGGTGCTAGGCCAGGAGCCAGAAGGGAGATATTAGAGTCATATATAAAAAGAATTAAAGAGCTAGAAGATTTGGCTTCAAGCTATCCTGGTGTTCTTAAGACCTATGCGATTCAGGCGGGTAGAGAGTTGCGTGTGGTTGTTGAAAGCGAAAAGGTTAGTGATAAAGAGTCGCAGCAATTAGCTTTTGATATCTCTCAAAAGATTCAAACAGAAATGACTTATCCGGGTCAAGTGAAAGTTACGGTGATTAGAGAAGTTAGAGCTGTTGGGATAGCAAAGTAGAGGTGGGGAGTAAATATTTTTGACGGTTTTTATGAGTGCTAATTGAAAATAATTTTAAATATTCAATTAATAAAGCAACTATTAATTATTTTTTCGTCTTTTGACTATGTGGTTACAAAACCATTAATTGTTCTTGCTAGTTATAGAGGCCCTTGTGTTTACTTTTGGTTTCATAAGGGTTTTCTATTTGATTTGGGAATCGATTTAAGAATTTGCTTGTTCCTCTATAGCTTCTAGTATTTTGTTACAACATTCTATTGATGTTTCTTCTGAAATATTTAATGGAGGAGAAATTCTAAGGCATTTATCATTAAAAAGGAACCAATCTGTAATAACTCCCTTTTGAATGCATTTTTTTATGACGCCGAAATTAAAACTTTTATTTTCAAATTCAATACAAATAAAAAAACCGATTCCTCTTGTTTCAATTATTGCAGAATGTTTTAGCTTGTTTAGAAAAATAGAAGAAATATTTTGAACATTATTAAGTAAGTTGCTTTCCTTTATCTCTTTTAGGCAAGCAAGACTGGCGGCGCAAGAAACTGCATTTCCACCAAAGGTTGTTATGTGACCTAGAACCGGATTATGGGTCAGCTTTTTCATAATTTCTTTTTTGGAGATAAACGCTCCAATTGGCATTCCTCCGCCCATTCCTTTGGCAATAGTAATGATGTCGGGTGTGATTTGGTGATGTTCAAAGCCAAATAAAGTCCCAGTTCGTCCAAACCCTGTTTGAATTTCATCTACAATCATTAAGGCACCAACTTCGTTGCATCTATCTCTGATTGCTTTAATGTATGTCTTTTTAGGTATTACTATTCCCGCTTCCGCCTGAAAAGCCTCAATTACTATTGCTGCGGTATTTTTAGTTATTAATTCAACTTCGTTGAAGTCGTTGTATTCGATTAGTCTCGTATGTGGCAAAAGAGGACGAAAGTTATTTTTAAATTCCTCGTTGCCCATTATACTCAATGCACCGTGAGAACTACCGTGATAGGCGTCTTTGCATGATATTATTTCTGTTCTTCCTGTGTGTCTTTTTGCTAATTTCAAGGCTCCTTCAATGGCTTCACTTCCTGAATTAACAAAATAAATATTATTTAAAGCTTCGGGAAGTTCTTTACATATCGCTTCTGCTAATTTATTTTGAGGCGATTGAACGTACTCTCCGTAAACCATCAAATGCATGTACTTTTGACTTTGTTCTTGAATAGCTTTTACTACTTTAGGGTGGCAGTGTCCTATATTAGAAACTGAAATTCCTGAAATCAGGTCAACATATTTTTTTCCGTTTCTATCGATTAAATGAACTCCTTCTGCTTTTTCTATGTCTAGCTCCATCGGTTCTGGAGAGGTTTGAGCTAAATAGGAGTAAAAAAGTTCTCTTTGTGAAATCATGCGTTATAATTGAATTTACAAAGTAAATCTAAATTTAGGTAAATGTACTTTTAAGTTCCTTTTATTATTTATACTTCGTATCAGAAATAGTTATAAATAAAAGGCCTTGCATTTAAATGCAAGGCCTTTTAATATGATTATACTTGCGTTTATTCAGCAGAATCTTGATCCTCTTTTTTTGCTGCCTTTTTCTTCGCTTTACTAACCTTTATTTTGATTTCAGAATTTTTTTCATCGTAATCGACTTTAACGGTATCTCCCTCAGTAAGCTTCGATGTTAATATTTCTTCGGCTAGAGCGTCTTCTAAATACTTTTGAATAGCTCTTTTTAAGGGTCTCGCTCCATACTCTTTATCGAATCCTTTATTTGCTATGTAGTCTTTCGCTTCATTTGTTAATTGAATTTTGAAGCCTAAATCATCAATTCGTGCAAACAGCTTAGCAAGTTCAATATCAATAATCTCATGGATGTCATCCTTGCTTAAAGAGTTGAATAAGATAACATCATCAATTCTGTTTAAGAATTCAGGGGCAAAGGATTTTTTTAATGCATTAGTAATAACACTTTTTGCATGTTCGTCAGCTGCTGAAAGTTTTGCAGAGGTATTAAAACCGACACCTGTTCCAAATTCTTTTAGCTTTCTTGTACCAACATTAGAAGTCATAATTATAACACAGTTTCTAAAATCAACTTTTCTACCTAGCGAATCTGTAATATGACCCTCATCCAAAGCCTGAAGTAATAGATTGAAAACATCGGGATGAGCCTTTTCAATCTCATCTAGAAGAATAATAGAATATGGCTTACGTCTTACTTTTTCGGTTAGCTGTCCACCTTCTTCATAGCCTACGTAGCCTGGAGGAGCACCTACTAGTCTTGAGATGGCAAACTTTTCCATATATTCACTCATGTCAATTCGAATCAGTGAGTCTTCACTGTCGAACATAAATTTGGCTAACTCTTTGGTTAATTGAGTTTTACCAACTCCCGTTGGTCCTAAGAATATAAAAGAACCAATTGGTTTATTCGGGTCTTTTAAACCAACTCTGTTACGTTGAATTGCTTTCACTACTTTGCTGATGGCATCATTTTGTCCGATAACTCTACCTTCCAATACCTCTGCCATTTTTGCTAATCTACCTTGTTCTTTCTCAGCAACTCTTTGGGTTGGTATTCCTGTCATCATTGCTATTACTTCAGCAACGTCCTCTTCACTAACAGTTTCTCTGTGGTCTTTAATTTCTTCTTCCCATTTTGTTTTGGCTGCGTCCAGTTTTTCGTTTAGTTGCCTTTCTGAGTCTCTTAATCTTGCAGCTTCCTCATATTTCTGAGATTTTACAACATGATTTTTTTCTTCTTTAACGTTTTCGATATCTTTTTCAATTTGAATAATCTCTACAGGTACATTAATATTTGTGATGTGAACTCTTGATCCTGCTTCGTCTAACGCATCTAGTGCTTTGTCTGGAAGATGACGATCGGTAATAAATCGATTGGTCATTTTAACACAAGCTTCAATAGCTTCTTTTGTATAGTTTACGTTATGGTGGTCTTCATATCGTCCTTTAACATTCTCTAGAATTTCGATAGTTTCTTCGATACTTGTAGGTTCAACAAGGACCTTTTGGAATCTTCTTTCTAAAGCACCATCTTTTTCTATATGTTGCCTAAACTCATCTAAGGTAGTGGCTCCAATACATTGAACTTCTCCTCTTGCTAGCGCTGGTTTAAACATGTTTGAGGCATCTAGTGAGCCAGAGGCTCCTCCTGCTCCAATTATAGTATGTACTTCATCAATGAAAAGTATAATTTCAGAGGATTTCTCTAATTCATTCATCACGGCTTTCATTCTTTCCTCAAATTGTCCGCGGTATTTTGTTCCCGCAACTAATGATGCTAAATCAAGAGTTACAATTCTTTTTCCGAACAACACACGAGATACTTTTCTTTGAACTATCCTTAATGCTAAACCTTCTGCAATGGCTGACTTACCTACACCGGGTTCACCAATTAAAATAGGGTTATTCTTTTTTCTTCTAGATAGAATTTGAGAAACTCTTTCAATCTCACCACTTCTGCCTACAATAGGGTCAAGTTTTCCGTCTAATGCCATCTGGGTTAGATCTCTTCCGAAGTTGTCTAAAACGGGAGTTTTGCTTTTGCTTTCACCTGGTTTTTTAGGAGGTTGAGAGCTACCGCTTCCTGTACCTTCATTGCCAAAGTTTTCATTGCTGTCATCTTCAGCAGGCCCTCCTGGGAATTCTGATTTCGGGTCTGATTCTTCTTCAATCATATCCATTTCCTTTTTAACAGTTTCATAATCAACGTTAAACTCTTCGAATACATTGGTAATTACGTTATCATCGTCTTTTAAAATGCTAAGTAAAAGGTGTTCTGTTCCTATCAAAGTACTTTTGAAGAGTTTAGCTTCTAAATAAGTTATTTTGAGTGCTCTTTCAGCTTGTTTTACTAATGGGATGTTTCCGCTTTGATTAAAGTTGTTAGATTTTGGTTTTATCTCACTTTCAACAGCTTTTCTTACATCTTGAAGGTTGATATTTATAGCTTTTAGAATTTTTATTGCATTTCCCTCTCCTTCTCTTAGTATTCCGAGAAAAAGGTGTTCAACACCAATGTAATCGTGACCTAGCCTTAAAGCTTCTTCTCTACTGTAGGTTATAACATCTTTTACTCTTGGTGAAAACTTGGCTTCCATAATTTTTTATTTTCTTATTACTAAACTAATGAAATTATAGTTAATGTTAGTCTTTTAATACATTAACGTGACAATTTTTTGCTTTGTTTTAAAAAAGTGTGCTTATTAACAAAAATTTGTTTGAAATTCCCTTTTGGACAAGGGGTTTTAACGATTCTATTTTACTATATTTACTTGATGTATTCTTTGTAAATATAGGTGCGAGGAATAAAGTTAAATCATAATTTCATAAGCAAAACATGGCTGAAGGAGAAAGAATAGTAAAAGTTGATATTGGAGAAACAATGAAGGCAGCGTATATCGATTATTCGATGTCTGTAATTGTATCAAGAGCATTGCCTGATGTAAGAGACGGTTTAAAACCAGTACACAGAAGAGTTCTTTACGGTATGATGGATTTGGGAGTTTATTCAAATAAGGCTCATAAAAAATCTGCAAGAATTGTTGGGGAAGTGTTGGGTAAATACCATCCTCACGGTGATTCATCGGTTTATGACACAATGGTTCGTATGGCTCAGAGTTGGAGTTTGCGCTATCCTTTAGTTGATGGTCAGGGAAACTTTGGCTCGGTTGATGGAGACAGTCCTGCTGCAATGAGGTATACTGAAGCTAAGCTTAAAAAGATTGCTGAAGAGACACTAAGAGATATTGATAAGGATACTGTTGATCATGAATTAAATTTTGACGACACAATTATGGAGCCTACTGTTTTACCCACAGTGATTCCTAACTTGTTGTTGAATGGTGCAAGTGGTATTGCTGTTGGTATGGCTACAAATATGGCTCCCCATAATTTAACCGAAGTTGTTGATGGGATAGTCGCATATATCGATAACAAAAATATAGATATTCCAAGCTTAATGCAGTATATAAAAGCCCCTGATTTTCCTACAGGTGGAACTATTTATGGTTACGAAGGGGTAAAGGATGCTTTTGAGACTGGAAGAGGGAAGGTTGTAATAAGGGCAAAATCTGAAATAGAGGTGACAAAAACAGGGAAAGAAAGAATTATTGTTACCGAAATTCCTTACTTAGTCAACAAGGCTGAAATGATTAAGAAAACAGCTGATTTAGTTAATGACAAAAAAATTGAGGGTATATCTGATATAAGAGATGAGTCTGACCGGAATGGAATGAGGATTGTTTATGAGATAAAAAATAATGCAATCACTAATGTTGTGTTAAATAAATTGTACAAGTATACCCAATTACAATCTTCATTTTCAGTTAATAACATTGCTTTAGTCAAGGGTAAGCCTGAAGCGCTTAATCTTAAGGATATGATCGTTCACTTTGTGGACCATAGACTTGAAGTTATTGTACGAAGAACTAAGTTCGACTTGAAAAAGGCTGAAGAACGGGCTCATATTTTAGAGGGGCTTATAATTGCTTCCGATAATATCGATGAGGTAATAAGATTAATAAGATCTTCTAAGTCTCCAGATGAGGCAAGAGAAAAATTAATATCTCGTTTTGAACTTTCTGATATACAGGCAAGGGCAATCGTTGAAATGAGACTTCGTCAGTTAACAGGTCTTGAACAAGATAAGCTGAGAGCTGAATACGAAGAAATCAAAAAGACAATTCAAGATTTGAAGGATATTCTTGAAAATGAGTCGAGAAGATTTAATATTATCAAAGAAGAGTTGACTGAAGTCAAGGCTAAGTACGGTGATGAGAGACGTTCTCAAATAGATTTTGCTGGAGGTAACTTCAGAATAGAAGATATTATTCCTGATAATGAAGTTGTTGTTACAATTTCTCACTTGGGTTATATCAAGCGAACAGAGCTAAGTGAGTATAAAACTCAAAATAGAGGAGGTGTAGGTTCAAGAGGCTCAGCAACAAGGAGTGAAGACTTTCTTGAAAATTTATTTTATGCGACCAACCACAATTGGTTGTTGGTTTTCACTCAAAAAGGAAAATGTTTCTGGATGAGAGTATTTGATATTCCAGAAGGAAATAAAACCGCAAAAGGTAGAGCGATTCAAAACTTAATTAATATTGAACGCGATGACAAAGTAATGGCGTATATAAATGTTCAAGATCTTAAAGACGAAGAATATGTCAAAAACAACTTCATAGTAATGTGTACTAAAAATGGAGTTATTAAAAAGACATCCTTAGAAGCTTACTCTCGCCCAAGGACAAATGGTATTAATGCTATAAATATCCGTGAAGACGATCAATTGCTGGAGGCAAAACTAACCAATGGTGAAAATGAAATACTGATGGCTCTAAAATCAGGGAGATGTATTCGATTCCCAGAAGGTAAAGTTCGTCCGATGGGAAGAACAGCAACTGGAGTTAGAGGGATTACACTAGGTGGTCCTAAAGACGAAGTTGTTGGTATGATTTGTATTGAGCGACCAGCTGAAGAAACTGTGTTGGTTGTCTCTGAAAATGGATACGGTAAGAGAACGTATTTAAACGACCCTGAAGATGGCGAAGTGGTTTACAGAATAACCAATAGAGGAGGTAAGGGTGTTAAAACCTTAAATGTTACTGAAAAAACAGGTAATCTTATTGCTATAAAATCTGTTACTGATGATCATGATTTAATGATTATTAATAAATCAGGAATAGCTATTAGAATGGTAGTAGAGAATATGCGTGTGATGGGAAGAGCTACACAAGGGGTTAAATTGATTAACCTTAAAGGGAAAGATCAAATTGCCGCTGTAGCTAAAGTTCCTACATCAAAAGATGAAGAGGATGTGCTGGAAGGTGATGAGGGGTTATTAGAAGGTAATGTTTCTCCTGAATCCACTGAACAAGAATAGTTGATAATCGCTTAATATTAGAGACCCTACCTTTTGGTGGGGTTTTTTATTTAAATTTATTTTATGAAAAAAAATTTTCTGACTTTATTTTTTATTTTAATTTTCGTTTCAACAGCTTTAATAAGTTGTTATGAATCAATAGAAAATTTGAATTCCGCATCTAAAAGCATTGAATCTAAGGGATTAGAAGTTTTTCAATCCGATTCTATTTCTTGGGTCAGGTACTCTAATGAAAGTTTATCAGGGCTAAGGTATTCACCAAAGGCCATAGGAGATATCAATTCATCTCAAACTTTTAGCTTAGCTCCGTTCGGTTTTGAACAAGACGTTAAAGGATTAACTTTTACCCTAAAAGAAAATCAAGCGTCTTTCTGGAAACAAGTGCAAACTTCCGAAGCAGCTCTTATTTACCCGACTAAAAAAGTAGTGTTTAAAGGTTTTTGCGGTAGAGGTGATAATCCTAGTTTAGTTTTTCAAGCAGTTTATTTTGAAATGGATAGTATCAAACAAGCTTACGCAGTAATATTTTCAAACAAAGAGGATTCAGTAAATAAAAAGCATGTGATATGTTCAATCGATCATTTAGAAAAAACTATAAATATGAAGGTTTTTCCCAAAGAAAATCTGTTTTCTGAGTATGGAATGGTTTATATAGACTTGAAACTTCAAGTGGATAATTTAAATAACAAATTATTAAATGCCTTTAAATCTTTAGATGAAGGGATTACCAAAACCGTAAATAGTTTTGAACAAGCAAATTCCGGATTTTATGAATTTAATGATAAGTATGCCGAACGCGTTGGAGGGTCTTTAGCTTTGAAAGATAGGGCAGATTTTATAAAGTGTAAGTCTAATGAACTAGTGATTAGACTTAAAGGTATTAAGGATCAAATTATTCAATTGTCTGGAGGGAAAGATGATAATGGTATTTCGGTCGCAGCAAAAAATGAAGATTTTGGCTACGATTATTTAACTCAAAATGGAAGGGGTGATTCTGTTGTTTTTTTCATTAATCAATTCAGAGATTTTATAGTTAATGAGTTTGAAACTGATTCTGAATGGATAGATTTGGCCATTAAACATAAGTTTAGATTAAATACAGTCGATATAGATAATCCACTCGACCAAAATGAATCCTCGATTGGTTTTGTAGAATCGATATCTAAGAATATTTCTATGGCCGCTTTAATTGCAAATATTACTTTGTGGCAATCATACATCAAAAATGCTGAAGCTGACTATTTAAATTATTTAACTGAAAAAATAATTAATTCATCAAGAGCTCAAGATAGGTGAGTAAAGTTTTACTTAATTATATAGAATGTTGTTTTTGTTTAAATAGAATTGGTTTCGTACTTCTCTATTTTTCATGTTTTACTTATATTAAGGCCCAAGATATTCATTTCACTCAATGGATGCATGCTCCTCATACTTATTCTCCATCTTCAATTGGTGATTTTGATGGAGAATATCGTTTTCATGGTAATTATCGAAATCAATGGTCTTCAATAACCGTTCCTTTTACAACTTTCGCAGGAATGATTGAGGCTAATACAGTCGATCAGTATCTTAAGGGCGGTTCTATTGCTGCTGGAATATTATACGATGTAGAGGGAGATTCAAAGTTTTCAACAACACATTTAAATTTAGGCCTTGGCCATAAACTTAATTTGCCCGATTCTTCTAGTGTTTTTAGATTAGGTATTTTACCTAGTGCAACTCAGAAAAAAATTGATGTTAATGCATTGAAGTTTGACAATCAATACAACGGCTATTATTTTGATGGTGATTTATCTTCTGGTGAGAATTTACCTAGATTATCAAGATGGTATCTTGATGTTGCTTTGGGGGTCGAGTATTCAAAACACCTTAATAGTAAATTTGAGTTTAGGTTAAGCTGTTCTGCTTACAATATATTATCTCCGAATCAAAGTTTTTTTAATAACAATGATATTCGTTTGGATAGAAGGTATAGTCTTCAGTTTGATGGCATTTATAAGCTAGGTGATAACTTTTTAATTAAACCAGGAGTTCAATATTCAAATCAAGGAAAATATTATTCTGTTAATTTCGGAGGGCTTTTAGAGTATGATTTAAGTAAAACAATCTATTTCAGACAAATGATTTTTGCTGGTGCTTATTTTAGGGCAGTAGATAGTGGCGACTTAATTGTTGGTTTGGAATATGGTGACTGGAAAATAGGGGTTAGTTATGATATAAATTACTCAGGATTAGTCCCTGCTTCTAATTACAGAGGAGGTCTTGAGGTAGCAGTTATCTATCTGATTCCAAAAGAGTTTGTTGGTCCAAAATATAAAATTTGTCCAGATTTTTAATGAAAAAGATAATTATATTCATATTGATTTTAAGTTCACTTCAGGTTTTTAGTCAAACAAAAGTTTGGCTAAAGTTTGGGGATAAATCTTTGCAGGAAGGAGATTATTACGGAGCTTCTAGGTTTTATCTAAAAGCCTGGGCAGAGGATTCAACTGTAGATGATTTAACTTATAAGTTGGGGCTTGCTTTCAAGGGTTATCATAATAATAGAAAATCATTGTATTATTTTAAAAAAATAGAGAGTGATAAATCTTTGCGGGTTAAACATACTGATTACCTTTTTCATTTAGCAGAGTTATATAAAGGTCTAGAAGATTATAAGTTGTCCAGATCTTATTTTGAGAAATTCTCAAGAGTAAAAAAATCTAATTCCTTTTCTTATTTAAAGTCAAAATATGAACTCGAAGTTCACGAAGACATTCTTGATCTTTTAGAGGATACTGCGAATATTGTTGTTAGGAACTTGGGAGATGAAATTAATACAGGAGTTGCGGAATATTATTCGATATGGCTTAATGATTCTATGATTTTATATAGTTCTCTGAAAGCATCTAATGTAACACCGGAAGGCCTTGTTAAGGATAAGGTTTACACTGTTAAGATATATACTGGGAATAAAGAAGATACGACTTGGTATGTAGGAGATGTTTTGCTACCAAATGAGCTGTCGAATGTTTCTTTTACAGATGGAAGTTTTGAAAAAAATGGTGATTTTTATTTTGCTAAAAAACAAGATGGAGTTAATTATAAATTAGTAAAAACTCGTCTGTTTATCGATAGTTCTTTCGCAGAAAATAGTAAACCATCTTTTAAATTGAAAATGGATTCTATTAAACCAGTTTTCATTGAAGACGATTATAACTATCGAAATCCATTTGTTTTTAATTCAGATGAAAGAAAGTATTTGCTTTTCTCTTCTAACCAACCTGGAGGGTTTGGTAATATGGATTTGTGGTATTCTGAGAACAAAAATGGGATTTGGGAAAAGCCAAGGAATTTAGGTTCAAAAATAAATTCTCCAGGAGATGAGGTTGGGCCTTTTTATGATTCTTTAACCAATCGGTTTTACTTTTCTTCAAATTGGCATTATGGATTAGGTGGTTTTGATCTGTTTGAAGCAAAGGGATTTTGGAAACAACCAACCTCTGTAGTTAATATGGGTATTCCTTTTAATTCAAGTTCAAATGATTTGTATATCTCTCCTTTAGATTCATTAAATGGGTTATTTACTTCCTCAAGAATTGGTTCGAAGACAGTAAAAGATGCAGTTTGTTGCAATGACCTTTATGAGTATCAAAAAATTGTTTCTGATGTTGATAGCGCTCTTCTTGAAATTACTGAAGTTCTCTCTCGAGACTCTATAATGAAGCGACTAAAACGTTTGGTAGAGGAATTTCATGTTTCACTTTATTTTCACAACGACCGACCTAACCCAAAGAATTGGGATACTATAACGCCATATTCCTATTTAGAAACATACGCTGCCTACTTAGATAGCCTGCCTACTTATTATACTCGAAATACAATGGGTAAATCGCCTGAGGACTCACTTGTGGCGTTTAATAAAATAAATGACTTTTTCCATGAATATGTTCACAGGGGGCTTCAGGATCTAAAAATTTTTTCTAGGGAGCTTCTTAAAGAGTTAGAGATGGGGAGTAAGATATTATTAACTGTCAAAGGATACGCTTCACCATTGGCAAAATCGGATTATAATGTAAATCTTACTCTTAGAAGAATAAATAGCTTGGAAAACTATTTGAAAGATTATGC
>CEQX01156876.1_pt1 | contig 18676 bp, 13 predicted proteins | sample 356261 | NCBI WGS metagenome assembly CEQX01 (sample SAMEA2621076, study PRJEB7988) | marine metagenome | isolation source: saline water (ENVO:00002010), including | reverse complement strand
CATTCTCATTGTTTTCATATTGGTCACAATAATCACCCTCATCCTCATCGTCATCGTCCACATCTTCACAGTCGTCGAATTCGTCATCTTCGTATTCCGGCTCGCACAATGCATCTGCGATGCAACCTTGTTCATCATCCTCGTACTGATCTTCACAATAATCACTGTCTCGACCATCTGCCGGATAGACGGCGTATGAGTCGTCGAGCAAGGCAGGAGCCTGAAGGCCGACGGAGGAAACCATGACGAACACTAGCGCCAAACTTAACACCGAAAGAGGCGAAAAAGTCAACGCTTTGATGAGGTCGACGGAAGAGCCGGTATTGCTTGACATTTCTTCACCCGAATGCAAAGCGAAAGTCGCCCTACTGTCCATGGCTGGAACAACTGAGATAAAAGATTTAGGTGCCCCTAAATAGCATGGCTTCTTGGCTCGGGTATGGCGTTCTGTTTCGAGTGTGGAAATACACTTGAAGAGACAAATAACCACTGCTCGTCATGTGGCTGGAATGTCAGCGAATTATTCGGAGAACTGCTCAACAGATCAAAGATTGACGCTGAAGGGTGTCCTGGGTGTAAGAACGGGTGCGGCTCTAAGAAGGGCAAGAAGAAGAAAAAGTGTTGTAAAAAATACAAGAAAAAGGGAAAAAACTGTAAGAAGTGCCCGAGAGTCGAGCCTGTTCTCGCCGAGGAGTTAACACACTAACAGTTGATGTGATACAATGTCTAAAGATCAGGAATATTATGATGGTCTACTCCTGAAAGGGTATACTGAAGCACAAGCTCTGGAATACACAACTCAATATTATCCCGATTTTACAGTTGTCCAAGTTCCTCAAGTTGTTGAACAAAGCAATCCATACATGCCAAATATGGATGCAATTGAAACAACAATGCTTGACTCAGGACAACTCGCTGGTCAAAACCTAATGACAAAATTAAACATTCAAAAAGGCACGTTCACTACAATCAAAACAACTTTGATTGAGAAAAAAATCCCCGCAATTGCAGTTGGCGTTATCCTCGTTGTCATTCTCAGCGCGCTTGTGTTCATGATTCCAACAACAACCGGTGAAGCAATCGAAGGGACTTGGATGAAAGCGGATGGGCAAAAAGTTACATTTAACAGCGACAAGACCTATACCGACGGGTTCGGCTATTCATCGATGTGGAATGTTGACGATGACAGCTTAACGATTATCTCAAACATACAAAGCGAGGACGAGAACGGAACTATTGAGTTCACCAGTATTGTTCAAAAAATGGTTGTCGCCTTTTCCAGCGATGAAAAAGCAATGTGGATTTCATGGGAATCACTTACCATGAACGGTGAGGAAATGAATGGGACTTCAGATGATGATTGCGTACTTGTATTGAAATCCTCTGTAGCGAAGAGTATACCCGAGTATAACGATAATTTTGGCGACTATGAAAGTGAAACGCCTTCGTTTTGTCAAGAGTGAAAATTCGGCATCAAAATCGATTTTTTGCCTGGATGATTCATTCGAATGCTATGAATGAGCACATTTTCATGCGTAGAGAAGGGTTCCCCCAATGCTCATGTCCTCGCTTCACGGTAATATTCGACACCATCAGGGAGTGGTTTCCAAGGCAAGACATCGCACCAATGACCTATTCTCCAAGAACGGCCCTGCGTCATTATTGAACCGAGATAAAGCGGACCTTGATGGCCAGATGCCAATACCTCATCGAGTGCTTCCTTTCCTCGATTATCAAAACGTGCGGATTGGCGCGACCCTGTCGGCATGGCTCGGCCGTTCGCATCTGCCGGCTCACAGAGTTCCAGCACTGCAGAGCCTGAGTTTGCATCATACTCGTGTAACAATACCACGGCATCAGAAAAATCCGCACGATGGAGTGTACCGTTATCGTTGCGCCAGTTCCACCAATGAGGGCACCATGCTTTCCAATCGCAAAATCCACCGCAAGATGAGTCGCCAATAGTGGGCTCCATTGGAAGCGGCGTTGGAAGAGTTGCTTGCCATGCAGCATAAGCATCTTCCAATACACTCCCACCTTGTGCAGCCCATTTGGAAGCATTTTGGGTATACCATCCCTCAGTCCTTACTTTGGGCGCATTGGGATTATTTGCGAGGAGTATGTCTCTATACATTCGAAGTTGGCGATTAACTTCTGTTTTCAATTGACCCTCGGGAGTTCTCCCCGTCTTGAGATCAGCAACCAGCCAACCGACCAATTCACCGGCATCGTTTACATCACCCATGAGCAAATCCAATCGCCCCATAAGACGTCCATCAGAAGTCTTCAATTCACCCTCGACTGCAATAGTGAGTTTCTGTATTCTTCGCCAGAGAGCAGCTGTGATTCGCTCCTGTTCCAAACTACGGACGCCAACATGATCAAGCAACATCATCACTGCTCCACGCTGATTTCGAACTGCTTCTTTCCACTTATCTTCCTTCCATTGAGGGCGACGAGGTGTTGCTTGAAAAAGCGCCTTTTCTTCCTCCCAGCGAAGTTTGAGAAGGCGTTCGCCTTCTGCAGGTAACCAACCACTTTCAGCATCAGCTCGTGCAGAAATATCAAGGTTGAGCAAATCTTCGACCGATGCGTGGACCGCTGTACCTAACGAAGCTGCCATGCCTGCTTTTCGCGGTAGGCCTTGACGACTCAACCAGTACATTCGAGGACATGTCTCATAGCGATTCCACGCCGAAGGTGAAAGCATGTGTGGACGGGGCTGTTGGATTACCTGCTCCGCCATGCTTGCCGCTTTCATTCAACAAACATGAAACCACCGATGATGACATTTGAGGCAAAGTGTTGAAACCTAAGAGAGATAGCACGCCATCATGGAACGTCCAAGTGTCCGCCTGAACACCAAGATTGAAACTGAAAATGCCATGGTCGTCGCATGTTTTCCGAGTATCGGAATGGTGTCGAGCGTTGTTGCTCATTTTTTGATTGACCATTTGGACTTAGAATTCGTTGGAGCAGTCATCGACCCCCGACTTCCTGTCATTACTTTGGTTCAAGAAGGCGAACCATTGCCGGTTATACGTGCTTATGCAGGTAAACCGCAGTGCACCATTGAAGGGTGTGACCAAGTCATACTTTTGATGAGTGAACTGGTCATACCGGAACCACTTGTCAATGACATCGTATGGGCTATGTTTGAATGGTCACGGGACAATAAAATCGTCCACGGTGTCGTGATAGACGCCTTTGCAAAGCAGGGCATGAAAGGAAACCTCAATGGGGCTGAACCTACCATCGAATACGAAGATACAGAAGGTGTTGATGTGGTCGGAATTGGAGCGAATGAAAAGGTGAGAGAGATGCTCAAATCTATGGACATCACGCTCCTAAATCAAGGGGTAATCAAGGGTATTAACGCTGCAATTTTGAGTGAAGCGCGTCGACGTGGATTAGATTTGATGTCAATCATGGTCGAGGCTGACCCTCGGTGGCCAGATGCTCGCGCTGCTGCAACCTTGATTGAAGCGTTGAACAAGTTGCTACCAACCATCGAATTGCCTCATGAACCGCTTCTCGAAGAAGCCGAATTACTCGAAAACCAAATAAAAGCCATGATGGAAGGGGCAGAAGACGCTAAACAAGTCACTGCAAGCAACTCAATGTATGGATGATGCCACGGCCATTCTACGCCATCCTAAAGCCAACATCACTACGCCTAAGATGAGTGTAACAAGACTCAACAGTACCGGGAATAAGATAACGTGTTCGTAAGGGAGATGAAAGATGTCGAGCAAGGACTCTCCTCTCGTAAATGTCCCACCTGCAGATGCAGTCAACAGCATAGCTCCACACGCCGCAAGACCTGATGAGCCATGAAGGACAGAGGATTTCGTCGTAGACCAGACAGTCGCTCCAAGACGCCAGCGACCAATTATGCAACCGAGAGCAAATCCAAAACCTGTCATTGATAGAAACATTTTGTTCACCAAAATTGGGCTATTCATCCCTTCACCGGGTGAAGAAGAAATGCCGCTTAAAATTGCAAATGGTGTTGCTGCAAGACCAAATGCAAGGGTGAAATGCGCAACATGATCAAACATGGTCTTCCATGAAGCTTGCTTCAATATGTCAAAATGGACGAGGAGGCAGAGGGTAAAACACAGTCCAGAGACTGAAAAAGCGCCTACGACAAGTTCAGTTGTCACGACATGGAAAGTTGCTGATGAAATCATGTCTCTCCACCTCCGTATTTACCTGCAAGATAATCGTAACCGTACCACTCCCATTGCTGTTCAGTCCAGCCATCCGGAAGGCCTCCTACTGGAAGAGGGGCTACAGAGTTTGAAACTGTGGTTTCAAGATCAACATCTGATGCATCAGATTCAAGAACTGCTGGAGCGTGATCATACTTGGATATTTGATTTGTCGAAGCATAACGTGTTTGGAGTATGATGACGATTCCTGCAGTCATAAACAGTAAAGCAAAGGCCTGCAAATATACAGCATTTTCCGATACTTCCCAACTCGCCTGTTCCGCAGTGAGTGTAAACCAAGGGGAGGTTTGAGCTGGACCGTCTCCTTCCATGATGACTCGCCATTGAATCGTTGTTGGTTGAAGCGCTGCTGGGAGCGATACAGTCCAACTGTCCTCGCCAGAAGTATTGACAAGAGAATTGCGAACAAGTCCGTCATCACCCATCCATTCAAACTCAAGTGTGTCAGTATATTCTGTGAGAATCGTCAAGTCTGTAGGGGTATTCAGGAGGCGTTTGGTAGGAGGGGTGTAATCGGCGGCTAATCGAGGCAAATCTTCTGGAACGGGTTCAACTGAAACATCCAAACTGCGTGCAGTCATTCCGAAAAATGGGGAAGAAGAGGCGCCACCGTGATGAATAGCGGCATAAAACGAGGTTGGTCCAAGGGATGAAGCCCGCACAACCCAAGAAATCGTCGTCTCATTTTGTCCCGAAGAGAGGGTGCGTTCAACATAATTCACTGAACCACCGTTTTCATCTGAGAGAATCTCCCATCCTGCATCTTTTGGCGTATCAGAATGCCCTGTCACATCAGTTAACAAGAACAGACCGATCAATCGAGTTGGGCTCGTCTCAAGGTTAGTTGCAGTCAGAGTTAGTGTTGTAGGTATGTCGAGATAAATCGTATCCTGTGATGACAACGAGAGAATCGCTTCAGATGTTTCATTGATGGAGGCATCACCATGGCACGCTCCCCCGCATTGCATATCTCGCATTCCATCACCATTTCCACCAGGTTCAGCAGCACCAAATGCTGAACAAAACAACAAAAACACGAGGAGAGTCACAACTCGAACTCGATGTTGGAATTGCACATTAATCCCTCCTTTCGATGAGCGCTAAACCGCAAGCACCTAATCCAATCAACAAGAAAATTATTCCAGAAACAAGGCCGCTAAATGAAGAAGGCCCCGGTGCATCTGCAGATATTGGTTCGAGAATGACAGATTGAGTAGGTGAAGAACCAGCTATCAAAGGTGTCTCGCCGATAACCGGTTGAATGCTGTACGAACTCTCACCTGCGAACAGCGGACGATCGCTGTAAGTCAAAGAATCGGTAACGCCAATTGCAACTCCATTTCGTAAAATATTGAATGTCGCATTTGGTCCATTCCATGCCCATTCAAGAACGACCAATGTGTCGCCTGCGTCAATCAAAAAGTCGGAAACAGTTGGACCTTGAGACGTAGTAAGGCGTACACTTGCAGTTGCGAAGGCGCCCATGTCATCATAGACAGTGAGCATTACGTCAGTATTGGAATGTGGAATCATTTGGATTTCAGAGCCTGAATCTGTCAAGGTGATGCCATCAGAGTCGTTCCAAGACCACGCAAACTCAACGATTTGCCCATCTATATCTTCAGATAGAATTGCGCTAAGCGTTGTCAATTCTCCTTTCCAAACGGTTTGTGTCAAGACTTGGATTTGTGCAATTGGTTCGATATTCAAAATAGTTGTCGATTCGACGACCGTAGAGCCAGATTCTAAATCTGAATCAATTGGAGTGACATGTACTGCCCATGTTTGTCCTGGCCCAAGTAACTGGTTTGGGACCGTTGTCTCACCCGTTAAGGAACCGTCAAGGAAGCCGTTACGATACCACGTAATGTTGGTTTCAACATCGTCGCCATCGACATCATCTGTAGATACGACAAGAGTGAGGGGTCCAAGAGCAGTTACATTGGTTGAGAGTGATACGTTTGCAGTGGGAGCACTGTTGACAATCGTCACATTCGCTGAAAGAGGTTCATCACTGACATCGGTTCCATCGCCTGCTTGAACAACAACGACCCACACATCTCCTTTGAGGGTTGAAGATGCAGGCAGGGTTGTCTGCCCTGTCATGGAAGGGTTCTTGACGCCGTTTCGCCACCATGTTATTTCAGAGTTCGATTCAGAATCTCCGTCGATATCCGACATGGTATATTCAACAGAAATCGATTCAGTTGTCAATGCTTCGGAATGGCTCAATGAAATGGACTCAGTAACAGGAGCGGTATTTTGTATTGTAATCGTGTTGCTTGCAGACCAGGTCGACCATTCTGTTCCATCATACACTCGCACACTTGCGAACCAATTTTGACCCTTTTCGGTGAAACTTGCAGGAAGCGTCATACTGTTTTCGGCATATTGGAAAGGAGCGCCGTTAAGGTTCCACATTACCTCGACATCAACCTCGGCATCTGCATCTGCATCATTGTAAGTATAGGATAAGAAAATGTCATCCGTTGTTGTCGCAGATGCAGGTGAAAGCTGAACAGCTGAAGCAGTAGGAGCAGTGTTGCTTATCCCTCCACCAATTATCACAGAGGAAGAGGAGAGCCACTGTGATGTGTCTTCACTGTCATTCGCTCGAACTTCGACAACCCATGAGTCACCGTCCCTTGTGACGTAGGCTGGAAGTGATTCCATATCGTTTAATTCAGAGACTAAGTTTCCATCCAAAAACCATCTCACATCGTAATGCACAGCGTCGAAATCGTCATCTGAAGAAGTACTTGAAAACGACAATACATCATCCGAAGAAGGTGTTGAGGGCTGTATTTCAGGAACGGTGAGGGTCGGAATGGAATTGGCGATTATGAGTGTATTACTGGTCATCGGAGACCCAGGATCTGAGCCATCAGATGGAGTGACGATCGCTTTCCACGCCTGACCCTTTGAGGTTTGAGAAGATGGGACAGTTAGGCCCTGAAGGCTCGTTTGTTCAACATCATCTTTGAACCATTGAATTTGAGTTCCAGACTCTGGGTCGTTGTCTGTATCGGAATAAGTATAGCTCAAAGTGAGCGTCGATGAAGTCGTAGCACCTGTTGGCCCGAGCACCACATTAGAAACATCTGGTGGGGTGTTTGGAACTCCCCCTGCTTCAGGGATTTGATAAGAAAGAGTCGCCCATCGATCACCCGAATTTCCTCCAGCACCATTCGCCGTCATGCCTGCTACTGAAAGCGTAACGATACCTGAACCAGTGGATGGTGCTGTCCAGTCAACACTCCAAGAGCGTTGACTGCTGCCAGTAATTGAATGAGTGGCGCTGTTTTGAGCGCTGTTCACATTAACTGCAAACCCAACTCCTGATGAGAGAGAGCCCTTGTCGACTTCAAGACTAAATCCACCGTTTGTACCACTGACACCGTTACTGACTGATATGCTGAGAGTGGATGTTGCACCCGCCGTATATTGTGTTGGATGACCGGTTAAAGACACGGTTGCAGCCGTTGATCCTGACTGAGAATGGCAGCCACATCCTGAACTTCGATTGTATACTCCCGATGAGTATCCTTGGGTCAATGGTGAGCTTCCAAGCAGTACTAAAAGAACCAAAATCACAACCAGTGGCTTTCGATTCATGACTGAACCACTGCGCAAGTAGTTATCAAAGGCTTGGTTAAAGAAATAAACAAAATTCGTATTATGAGGTCGAAATAGCGAAAAAAACGATGTTTGAGTTGTTTGACGGTATTACAAACGGTCAGGTGTTCGTGAAAAGAACGATTCTGTTCGTATTGGTGCCTTTGGATTTATTATCGACACCCCATGCATTCGCAGTTTTCGTAAATTCTTGAGCATTGATGAGGATAATGACGGGCTCTAAACCAGCCTTAATTCCGCATCGGACCACGTTCTCTTCGAGCAGTACCGTCCCATTTCTCACCTCACCTACTTCGAAGGCGATGTATCCGTCTGGTTTGACTATTCTTTTCAGATCTTTGAGGACTGCAGCCATCGTGTCCTCCCATTCTGTTATTTTTTTGAAATGACTGATGTTGATTTCAGAAGAGTCAACACCTATGAACCAGCATCGTAACCAATTATCAGCCTGATAATTGACAACATCCAAGAAGGGAGGCGAAGTTACAACAAGTTGGGTTGAGGAGGATTCAATTTCAAGTACTTTTTCGGCATTGGAATTTGTAAGCTGGGGTGTTAAATCATGACCATTTTGATCGAAATGCTTCCCCTCCCAATCTTTGAGCAAGCTCTTTGATTTCTTGAGAATACGAGGGCGAATATCCTTGAATTCAGGTGTCTGTTTTCGACTTTCATTTATGTTCAATTGACGTTTCACACTTACGGCTTGATTTGGAGGGAGCGTGTAGACTGAAAAAAAACCTGGTGAATGCCCCGATAAACGATTGATGGCAACCATCCGAATCCATGTATCAATTGAATCGAGCGTTCCTTGCTCTTCTTTTTTGAGAAAATATTCCTTTAATGCGATGATTTGCTTGAGGGTATCAGGGTGATAAAAGGCGAGTAAATCTGGATTGTTTTCATTTGTTTGACTCAAATCAATTTCACTTAATCGCTGTTCAATGTCTTCGAGCAGGGGGGGTGAAAGACGTGGGGCGAGAAGAACCATGCTCAATGGATTGATATCATTGCCAAGCGGCTTTCTTCCGAGTAAGAACGCCTCAAGTTGGGTTGTTCCTCTGCCCATAAAAGGGTCATATACTGCGTCACCCAGATTTGACAAACGGTCAATAAAAAATCGTGGCAGTTGTGGTTTGTAGCAAGCACGGTATGAAATTTCATGCAATGAATGTGCTTGACGTTGCCGGCTTGTCCAATATTCATTGGTCGCCTTCATCGTCGAACCTTTTCTGCCATCAATTTCCCATTCAAACGGTTCGAGGTGTGTCGGTGAACCAAATTCATCGAAAGCAAGTATCGAATCAATGAATTGTTGGGGAGTCATTTTTGTCAATTTCATCCCTCATTCATTGTATTAAGTGGCAGTTAATGAAGAGTACTTTACAATACGATGATGTCTATTTGAAGTCGAAAAGAGAAGGTTGGCTCCCCTCTTTTTGCGGGAGTGAATGCGTGTCATCAGACGGTGGTGAAACAGAAATCGCAATGGCTTGCTCGAGCTGTTGCTCTGACCATATTTGCACGCCAAGTGATTCCGCTTTGGCTAACTTTGAACCTGCTTTTTCACCAGCAAGGAGGACGCTGAGCTGCGAAGAGACGCTACCAACGACTTTTCCGCCTGCCGCTTTGATTGAGAGTTGGACTTCCTTACGTGGGCGCTGGAGCGTCCCGGTTAAACAGAAAGTCATGCCATCAAGCGGGCCGCCTGACGCGGCTTTAGGTTCTTCAAGAATGGTGATGTGCGTCGCAAGATCAAGCAGCATGTCCTTTCTTTTTGAGAGCCCGTCCCGAACTTGGACTGCCACTTTACTGCCAATTCCTTCCACTTCACACAACGAACGTATGGCTTGATTTTCTGAATGCTCTTTGCCCTTTTCATCAACTCGTGGCCCGAAGTTTTCATCTCCTTGAGAAGCAAATGCATCTTCCACCCACTGTAAGAGTGAGGTGAAGTCACCACAATGTTGAGCAACGGATGTAGCCAGTTCAGGACCGATTCCTGGAAGGCCAAGGGCATGCAAAAATTTGCCAAGTGAAAGAGTTTTGACTTTACTGAGTTCATTCAGCACATTAAGCGCAGATTTTTCTCCCATCCGTTCCATGTTTTCCAATTGTGCTTGTTGAAGACGAAATAAATCTGGAATCGAGGAGATGAGTTCTTGGTCGAGAAGTTGTTCGACCAATTTTTCACCTATGCCGTCCATTTCCAAGGCTCTACACCAATACAAAATAGAACGACTGGTACGAGCATCACACATTAAATCATGGCATCGTAAGAAAGCTCCATCCACTTCCAATGGCCCTTCACAAGCAGGGCAATGCGGGGGGGTTCCGATGGTGGATGGAGTTGGCAGTATCGCTTCAAACTGCGTCCCATCAGCGTGAAACCTTCCTTCAAGGTCAGTTTGATTTGCAGGTCCAAGACCCGATTCAATCTTGGGAATAACATCGCCACGGCGAACGATCAAAACTTTATCACCGATTTGAAGATTAAGCCGTTCAACCTCTCCAACATTGTGCAGAGTTGTATGTTCAACCGTAACCCCTCCAACCATCTGAGGTGCAATTCGAGCGACCGGTGTAACAACACCAGTGCGTCCAGTTTGCCAATTGACTTCAAGCAAAACAGAGGTGGCTTCTTCAGGAGGGAATTTCCACGCCAATGCCCATCGTGGATGATGAGCTGTCGAACCTAAAATCTCCCGTTGCTGAAGATTGTCAAGTTTGAAAACGATGCCATCAATTTCAAACGTATACCCTGAACGTTTCAGACCCCATTCCTTTGTGTATGCAATCATTTCCTTTGTTAGGGATTGTGAGTCAAACACTTGCCAAGGTGCTGGATCTATTCCAATGGTATTTTTCAGCAAATCCAGTAACTCACTGTCGTTCTCAAGTTGTGGTGCGTCTTTGACAAACTTCACATCGTATGCACAAAACACCAAATCGGAAGCGTCTGCCTTTCCATCTCCATGTTTTTGACGTAATGCACCTGAGCAAAGGTTACGTGGATTTGGAGATACGTCTCTGTATTTTTCTTCAAACACCTTGAGCGGCATCACGACTTCTCCTCGTACGTGGCAATCTACAGGTACTTTCAGCCGCAACGGAATATTCGCAACCTGCTTTGCATTCAGCGTAACATCTTCTCCTCGTTCTCCACTTCCTCGAGTGGCGGCGCGATGGAGGTTACCGGCTACATATTCGAGAGAAAGTGCAGAACCATCGAGTTTTGGCTGAGCCAAATATTGTTTTCCACCAAGAGTGGATTGGGTAACAAAGTGGATAATATCGTCATCTGTAGTCCCTTTATCCAAGGAACGCATTGGAAACATGTGTTCTACTTTTGATGTGCCAGGGAGTGGTTCGGGACCTACTTGATGCAAAATTTCATTCTCAGGGTCGAGTGCTTCCAATTCATCCCATAAAGCGTCAAATTCAGCATCTGTAATCTCTGGAGCGGCATGATTGTAATACAATTCACGGTGGTACCGAACCGCCTCGGCCAATTGCTGAATATGCGCATCGCCGGCCATGTTTATGCACCTCTGCCACAGGCTATGAACATCACGAAAATCGTAATCCTAAGAGTTCAACATCAGGTAATGGGCAGCGGGTCATAATCGCCTGTGAGAGTATGCGAATGTGGAGTTCGCCCACGACGTGAACTGTCGATTCGAACATATGGCCTGCGTGGACATTATTGTCGTCGTCAGACCAACAGCAATGAATGTGAGTGAATGCCTTACCATCCTGAGTGCGTGCAATATTTCCTGACAAACTGACCAGTTCCGAGGGGGATTTGAGATGACGGCGTTGGTAAACGCCTTGTTCATCCATGTATCCATATATGTTCTCCCGTGTCCTGCCAATTCCGCTGGTAATTGCTGCAGCATTAAATCCAACTTCATCTGCAAGTGCTCGTAAAGTCGAGTGTATTTCCTCATTCGCATCAATACGCACAAACAAATCTTCGCCGCTTCGCGTCCATTCCATATGTTCTGCTAAACAAGGCACTTATTGAGAATAACGCTATTCTTCCTGTGATTGTTGAAAACCATCTTGTGACCAATTCGACTGAGAATCCAGAACCGTTTCTATACGACTTCGGGCAACCGATAAGTCGTTTTTTCCACCCCCAAGTGGAAGCGGACCAAAGATGCCCCAGCCTTGACGTAACAACATAATCCGGCGAGCCGGTTGACGGCGAGTAAGGCGTAATCGGGACCAAGAATAACGCTGTCCGTCTGCAAACAAATGCGTTCGAGTGATAGCATAGCGTTTCGGAATGAGAAGAGAAATAATGTGAAGTGACAGGAATGTATCCCAGACAATTGCATACCAATAGCTGGTATTTGAGACGCCTATAAGCGCCCATGGTAGAGCGATCATTGCTGCCATTGAAGCAAGGTTACCCCACTGCCGAATCACTTCATGCGGCCCTTCACTTTGCCAAGCAAAGCCTCCATTACTCAGTTCCCCCAATGTTGGTATGTCGGTTCTTTGGCGCGTCAACCAAAATGCATCCCATGCTACAATGAGGCCGAGAATAAAAACGGCTGCTGCTGCGACAGTGTTCGCAGACAGGAGAAGGTCTTCAGCCATTTCAATGCCTCATAGGTGCCGTTCATCAATTGCTCCAAGCTCGCCACCGCCGCGTTTCATTCGAGTCATAAACAAGGCAATCGCTGCAAAAATGAGAACCAGAAGCAACAATGTTCCTGTAGAAAAATCACCGCTTTCTGATGGTGATTCGTTCTCCTGGGAATCCAGCACGCCATCGCCGTCATCGTCTTGATCTTCGGTAAGATAGGTCGTGAACCCTTCAGGACATGCAACGGTGTTCGGCTGACCATCGTTGTCGGTATCTTGCCACGCACATGGGTCAACTGGCCATGCATCACGAGTGTCGGGATGGCCGTCATTATCATCGTCCGTGTCTTCGCTGTTTGGCCCGCAAGAATAACCGTTGGTTGAATCGAACCAAACACCGGTCTCAAGAGTGAAAACGCAAGTATTGGTCCAATCTCCGTCACTATCGAGTTCCGTTACTTCAAAATCAACTGCAGTCGTTGATGTGGCACCTAATGTGTCGGTGACTCGGAGTTCAAGAACATACAATCCATACTGCAAATCAGTGATGTTGTATTGAGGTTCGCTCGGACCACGCATGACTTCTACTCCTGAAGAGTCCGTGATAATCCAAACCAAAACCAAATCTGCAGGATTGTCTAAATCATCAGCGTATTGAGCTGCTGCGAGAAGATGAACAGATTCCATAACACGCTGACCTGAGTAGGGTTCAGTTATTTCCACAGTCGGGGGGTTGTTCGCAACCAAAGTCAATTCAATCGTGGTGTTTGCAGTGTCATTCCACAACTTGCTTACATCTGGAAGGTCGGGTGCATGTGTCCTGATTGAAAACAGAGACGTTTGTGAGGATGTACCGTTTCCTGCATAAGCGACCGGTAATTCAACCAACGGGGATGTGCCAGAAACGGTTGTTGTAAACACTGGAGTCAATCCTTCTGTTACAATTGTAAAATCAACATCGGTGAGTACTCCGTTTAACTTCGCATTGAGAGTGTACGTATTCCAAGTTCTCAATTCAGCGCCGTCATACATCGACGGATTCTCGGTTGTGGTATCGATAAGGTCGATGGAAATGCTACCTGACGCTGAGATGATACCATACGTGACGCCGCCTTCAACACGAGCCGGATAATTTTCTGAAGAAAGGACTGTAGAGGCAATGATATCTGGGTTTCGTAAAATGAATGGAGCCAATGCACTGTCGCCTTCGTCGGAATGTAAATCGATGCCGACCGAGTAAGAAAAGGCGATGATGTCTTCGACAATAAGTGAATCAGACGTTCGACCATGGTGACTGATGAAAGCCGTACCGGAACCGGGGCCATTCAAGATAACATGATCAATGGTACCTGCTGAATTATCAAAGTCAAGTCCTGGAGAACCGGTGAGTTGGATATGACTCAACTGAATATCACGGCTGTTTGCCCCCGTAATTCCAGCACTTTGACCTACAGTTCCGTTCAGATGCGATACAGAGAAATCCCCGTCGATTGAATCTAAAGCCACGATGTTACCAACCCCGTCAAAGGCAAGGGCATCGACGTGACGTACTGTTCCAGTTACTCCCGTCAAATCAAGTCCGGTCGTAATGTTGCTTCCAATAGAAATTTCATCAACATGAAGGGTGATTTGACGCGCCCATAAGCCTATCCCGTTGCATGATTCAAGTATGACTCCAGAAAGCGTTAATTCAGTAGCAGAGGGGAAGGCTTTGATACACCCATTTCCGGCATCATACAGGTGGGCATTCTTCAGCGTAATGTTCGCTTGACTGTTACTGTTGATGGAAATCAAAGGCTCTGCACCTGAAGAGCGAGCTATAGTAAGTCCGTCCCCGATGAAAGTGCCTTGACTATCGGCGCTTAGTGCTGGTGAAGCTTCAAAAATCGAGGTTTGAGTCAAATCGAGTGTTGAACCAGCCCCGCCCATCACGAATCCGCCCCATCTTGAACCAAGACCGGTCGATGAGAGCGTTGCAGCACCGGCATCAATTCGACCATCGACACTGATTTGACTACCGTCTGAAATTCGTAAAGAAACGCCGTCATCGATGGTTAATGTACCCGAAGCAGCAACGGATAAATCCCCATCGAGGAAATAAGGGCTCCACTGTGCTTCTAAGACAAGCCAACTTGTTAAGGAACCAGGTGTAAGGGTTGAAGCCATGAAAGTATGTTCGAAAGAAGTGGAAGAGTCCCAAGTAACGAAATCCATAAACGAGCCAATCTGTAAGTTGATATTTTTGATACCTCCTGTAGTTTGGGAATTATCGTTCACATATCGAGCGGTCGCTGTGGTTGAAACCTCACCGTTTGAATCGGTATTTGTTACTGAACCATCGATGGAAATCAGGGCACCTTCAACTGGAGTGCCTTTGTCCAAAACCGTAAGTTGAAGCGAAGAGAGAACAGTTAATTCGGCGCTTGTCAATGCAGTCACAGTACCTTCTACACTACCTTCAAGCATCTCTACTGAACATCCGGGTTGGAGAAGAAGAGAACCCGTGATGATGACATTAACGACTACACGTTTTGTTTGGCAAACCCAAGTGACATTCGCTTCAAGGGTTAATCCCAATCCTGCATCCGCTTCAGTAAGTGTTGAGTCAAGTCCCAAAGAAATACTGTTTGCTCGAAGAGTGGAGTCGCTACCGGTTAATTCACCTGAACCTTCTACCTCAACAATTCCATCGGAAGGGAGTGCGAGTGTCGTCCCTGATAATTCAAGGCCACTGCCTGTGGACAATGTGAGGTCACCAGACATTGTGTGAGGAGACCCATCCGGCCGTGGACCAAGGAATACAAACTGCCCCGAAGCAATTGTCCAATCACCTTGAGGGATGACTGGGACTTGAACCGATTGGCCAATTTGTGATCCGAAAAGAACGACTCTGACACCTGCTCCCGCAAGTGTAACATCGACTGAGGAGCCGCTGCTGAGCAGTGGGAGAGTTGCTGCACCATTCGTATCACTCTGCAGAGAGAATCCGTGGACATGGATGGTTGCCTCAACAGGATTTCCTGCCAAATCGGTGAACGTCACTGGTGTTTCCTCAAGATATGATGATGAGGATACAGCGATATTAGCAGTAGTTGAGCCACCATAGATGAGTGTCCCATCCCCAAGTGCGTCCGATGAAGATGGCTGTGTGTTTTGAGGTTGGAAATCTCGAATAATTGCTGTAGAATACGTGCTGATTGAAAGAGGGGATGTATGCGTTGCTGCAGTCCAGTCAGAAACATGAAGTTGCGATGATTGTGTCAAAGTTACGCCTTCAGGATACGCTCGGGTGTTCAGCGTGTCTGTGCGAACCGAACTTTGCTCTAAATCAATACCTACACCCTTTCCATCCTGAACAGAGATTGATTGACTGGAGATATCTGAATGATCGGCAACAATACCGTTTGCAAAATGAACCAAGGATAATGCGTCGATGTCAAGAGATGTATACCAAGCCTTCAGTCCAATCGAAGAAAGGTCCGAGGCTAAGTAACCCTTTGAGGCAGTTACAGAAGTCCATTGGTGGATTCCATCAAGAACGTCAACCGCTGTCGAAGTATGTGATGTCATGGTGATTGATACCTGGTCAAATGTACTGCTCGGATCTCGCATCTCGATACCTTTCATACCTGCAGTGAGGTTTGTCGAGCCGAGGTGAATATTGCCATCCCCAGTTCCTTCAAGCCCACGTTCTGTTGCCGTAATGTCAAGGCTGGTAAAACTATGATTGCCAGAACCTGAAAGGGAAATACCGTTGGTAACATTTGAAATTTCAACATTGGACCAACTGCATGTGCCCATGCACCTTTGGTCTACGACAGCAAGTGTTTCCGAGAGTTTGCCCTCAAATACAATGTCATCGATTGCAAATGAGTTTGCCCCATTTGCGAGAAGAAGACGTTGCCCTGAAACAGCGCCAGTAGAGACTGTCAAATCATCACTGTCAGCTGCATCAATGAGGAGGGCAACGTTGTCGCCCGTCAAGCTTTCAACAGTTGTTGATGCACCTTGTTGGCTTGCAATTGCGACGGTTGTGTCAAAGAAACCGACTCCGGATGCAGTCAGGGAACCGCTTGTTGAACGCAGTCCTGTTCCCGCTTGAGAAAGAGTTAGAGTATCAACAACACTCTCTCCGGTCGACCATATTCCTCCTGCAATATCAGTAAAGGTTCCTGAAGTAAGATTGAGATGTCCAGAATTTCGTATAACATCGTAATCAATGTGTTCGGCATTGAGAATTTCAATGTCTGCGGAACCGATAACGTTGACCCCGATATAAGCATCCTTGACTGTGGTTTTGAAGGCGGTCAATTGACCATCAACCTTGATTGCAGTTTTGGCATTCTCGATGCTAACTTCATTCAAAACAGCGTGTCCCTTGCTTGCGACATAAATTCCCGTCCACAGGCCAGCACCATGAGAACCTGCGGTTACGGGTGTTTGTGATGAGTAAAAATGTGCATTTGATGCTTCAAGTGTACCGTCGACTCGAATCCAGTACCCATCGCCGCCGTCAACAGTTGTCCCGGGCGAAAGGGTAAGAGTCGAACCGTTCATCACCGTGACATTTCCAGAAAGGACAACGTCACCAGACCAGGTGGTATTGGTGTTGACCGAGGTATCCGCAGCCATCGTTGGTGCAATCATAAAAGAGAGCGGCGTGAGCAGGAGAAGAGCAATCAAACACAGGGCCCGAACGGTTCGCATGGTTCCTACTTTTCAAAGCCCCATATCAAACCAAAGGTTACCGGTCTGAAAAAAAGCAGTTTATCTCACATTGGTTGCAATGTCATCGAGTGGGCCCGCCCAGATTTGAACTGGGGTCTGACGGCCCCCAGCCGCCAAGTATAGGCCAAGCTAACCCACGGGCCCCGATTGTGTTCTCATTGAATGGAGGTACTGAAAGGTGCAGTTTCGTAAATAAGGTCAATATGACCCACATACATACGGCGGCAACAGTAACGCTTCAAACCGACTTTATCAAGTGCGTCGGCGACTTCTACGCCTGCGACTTGCAATTCTTGGAATTCTTCCCACTTATGAGCAATTACAGCCCCGCAACTAAAACATCGTATTGGTATAATCATCATCTCACCTCATCGATAGGACTTCTGCTTCTTTCGACGAGCACCGCGTCCAAGTTGGTGCTTTGGTTCCTTGCGTCGTGGATCGTTAACTAAGAGGCTACGATCAAAACGAAGATATTCGTCTCTGAGTTCTTCATCGATTCCTTCAGCGCCGCCGTTGTAGTGAACAAGTCCACGTGCAATTGCGGTTCGGATAGCATCGGTCTGACCCATAATTCCTCCACCAAGAGTGGTGATATTGATATCGACTTTGCTCAATCGGTTCATTGCATCTGCAATAACCAATGGTTCCATCGACTTACGTCGAGCAAGTGCTGGTTGCAAGATTTCGATAGGGGTGCTGTTGACACGCACTCGGCCTTTTCCAGCCTTGAGTGATGCGCGTGCAACTGCGGTCTTTCGCTTACCTGAAGATTCTACAGTTTTTTGCTTTTTACGAGCCATCATTGCTCACCTCCGGTCCAACGGTGGGATGGTGCACCAAGGTTGGCGCTAATATCTCCAAGAGTGATAAATCGCTCAGGAAGTTCCTTTCTAAACTTCGAGTCGTCGCCGGCCTGGTGGCCTTCTGGAAGATCTCCGGAAAGGTGAGCAGGACATCCGATTTCAACACGCAAGTTGCGTAATGCACGACGGCCACTGCTCTTCTTTTGATAAGGCAACATTCCACGAACTGCTCTTTTGAGTATCATGTCAGGCATACGAGGGAAAAACGGACCTTTACGGGCGTGATTTAGCTCATATTTTGCATGGTATGTGTCGAGAACTGAGCGTGGTCGGCCACTTACAATTGCTTTTTCAGCATTGATAATAATGACTTTATCATCACGGTGTTCACGAGCTGCCTTCAACAGAATGTCTGCAGAAGCGGATGCTAGACGGCCAAGAACGAGGTCTTTAGCGTCAAAAACATAGGTTGTTTCATCCAAGAATAACAACCCCCGTTCCAGATGGGTTTTCGTTCATCAGCTCACCGTAGGTCATAACTCGACCGCCAGCGGCTTCTATCTTCTCACGTGCACCGTTGCTAACACTGTAGGCGGCGATGGTGTGGTTTGCAGACAGTTCACCTGAACCGAGCAGCTTGCCTGGAACGAGGATGGTTGCACCCTCGGGGGCATA
>CEQX01078836.1_pt1 | contig 18678 bp, 19 predicted proteins | sample 356261 | NCBI WGS metagenome assembly CEQX01 (sample SAMEA2621076, study PRJEB7988) | marine metagenome | isolation source: saline water (ENVO:00002010), including | reverse complement strand
TTCTATAGAATTCAATCGCAAACTGATTATCACCGCGTACCTCTAATTGGATTTCGGAATGGCCATCACTGCGTGCAGCCTCAACCAAGTAGTCCCAGGCCTGTGCACCGAATCCATTACCCTTGTAGTCAGAATCAATAGCGAAAGCTACTACTCTAACTCGCTTCGCATTGAATTTATTTGCCCAAAGTAATCCTCTAACCATATTATTGGCATCGAGAAGAACAAGATTACCTCTCCATTCTGGAATAGGCAAACTCTTGACAGATGCACCTGCATATCTTTCTCCAGTTTGATCTAGGAATAGTTGTTTGACTAGTTCTACAGTAGCATCATCTAGTGACTTAGGGGTAGGTCCTAGGCACCATCTCGCATCCATTGTTTTGTGATTGGTAACAACAATTTCAGTCTTTCTTCTTGAACTGTCCTCTAGAGCCTCGATGTGCAGACAAGTTGCCCATTTTTCGCATACCTGCTTTCTTCGAACTAACCTTTCTGGTTCTCTTAGATGATGATTCATCGCTCATTCCCGACAATAATCCGGATATGTCTCCTAGAGTCATAGGTCCCGAGTTCTCTTGTGTTTTCTTTCCTTTACCGCCCTTGCGTTTTCCTCGGCCTCTATTACCCTGAGGGTTGGACTTTTTACGCAACCAAGCATCTAGTCTTCCTGCTTCTCTGCGTAATTTGTGCATTTCTCCACGTCTCTGTCTCAGGGCTTTTTGTATATTCTGGACTCGTCGATCATAGGAACCAACTTCTTTGGAATTGATGTTTTTATCCTTTAGTAGAGGCTCCTGTTCTAGTAATTTAGAAGTTGTATCATCGTGTTTAGTTTCGTAAATTTTGAGTTTCTTTATTTCCTCTTTTTGCAATTTAACTAACTCGATGAATTTTTGATGTAATTCACTGGCTTCTCTAGCCTTTCCATGCATGGCTTGCAGTTCCATGAACCAAGAGAATTGCTCTTTTTCCTTCTTCAATGACGGGACACGATGGATGTCTAGTTCTTCTGTCAATCTTGAGTAAACCTTGGATAATTCATCTTCAATCATGTGAATTGGTAAGATTACATCTGAGTTGATTTTATCTCTCTTTTTCTTGATGTCATCGATTTCTGCATTTCTGCCTTTCAATCCAACAATAATAGCCTTGTGCTCTTTTCTCAAATCCGAAGTTTCTTCGATAACTCCTCGCATTGCTCTAGCCATACGAAGATTAGATTGTCTCTCAACTTCAAGTGCGTCAATTCTTCTATCGAGGGCGTCCATCTCTCCACGAGTTTTTTCGAGCATACTTTCAACTGATTCAGTTGACTTATCTCTTAAGTCATGGAAAATATCCACGGGTTCAAGATTCTTTAATCTCTCAGGTTCAATAGTTTCACAAATTTCTTTCCAAGTTGAACCATTACCAAATAAAACAGCTGCTCTTAATAATTCATTTCGAATTCTTAGTTCACCCTCTGCACGTACTACGCGACTTAAATCATGGTCTATGTCGAACGGATCTTCTATTGCTAAATGATGCTCTCCCATTCTTGGAGGATGTTCTTTATCGCTGTTCACAATATCCAAGGCACTAGGATCTTCGTTCATCCAGCCCTTTTCATCTCTAGCAATCGGTCCACCATTTCTAATTGAAATGATGGAATTATCCCAATCCATTGTTGCCAGTCTTGTGAAGAATGAAAGTAAGAGGCTTGCAATGTCTGCATCTGATTTGGTTTCAGGTTGGTTCTCCATGTTAATGGTAATGTCAAACTCTGAATCTTCCAATTCGATAACCACTCTATCATCTCCGGATTGAAGATTAGCAACCAATCCTTGCTCAATTAAATGGTCGATGACCAGGATTGACCAAGCGTAAGATGAAAGAGTTCCATTTACTGAATCTGAAACATTCCTGTGAAGAGCCCAATGTTTTACACAAATTGCCAATTCTTTCACACGATTATCTGATTTAGCGTAACTTGAAAGTAAGCGTGTATTATGTAGTGCAAGTGAATTGTTAATTGATATGTCAACATGTAATCCACTACGAGGGTCAATAAATTTGACAATTGGTACTTTAGCTCCGGTGATTATCTTGACCTCTTCCATACCCTGGCCGCGCAGCATGCCACCTATTTTCTTCAGAATTTTCTTTTCGTTTGCATCTGAAATTTCTAAACATAGGTCGAAATCTCCACCCTTTAATGATAAACCACTTTCTGCAGATCCAAATACAGATAATTTTGAGCCTTCGAATTTAGAAGCAATGCTCTTTTTTAGATGGTTGTAAAGACTCTCTTTACGCTTAACTTCACTATTGTGAATGGCATGGCTTGAGATTGTATTTTGCAATGGTTTGTTGAACCCAGATAAAGCCTCTAGAGATGGTTCGGGAATCTCCAGAGTTCCAGTTATGTGTGAATGTAAATACTGGAAAACTCTCATGTTTTCCTGAGATAGGCCAGTGACCTCGCAACTATCACTCATTCTTCCTCAACCCCGGCAGATTTGTTTTTTTGAGATTCTTTCTCGTTTTTTCTATTTCTAGCGATGGCTTTGGATGATTGTCCGCCGCCCCTGACACGTGTAGAATCAACTAGTAAGTCATCAAAATCATCCTTCTCAACTCTTTCCTTCCAGAATTCTAAAGCATCCTGGCTAGATTTTAGAGCGTTATTCAGGCGCGTTGTACGAGATTCTGCTCGTGTTCTAGCACTTTCCCATTTCATGAAAGATTCATGCATCTCTTCATTTGATTGAGCTAATTCTACCATTGCATCATGTGCTTTTTGAGCAGAATCCAGCAACTTACGGGCTTTAGTTCTTGCATCTTTCATTTCTTTGACTAAAGGTTGTGAAGCAGTTCGTTCCTCAACCCACTCTTCATGCTCCTTGATTAGATTCTTCATTTCATTGATGAATTTCTCTTCTGTTTTGTGTGTTCCAGCACTAGTTTCTAGCTGGTTCTCAAGAGATTGAAGTTTTGTAGATAATTTGTCTTTAGCCCATTTTGGATCAGGATTTTTCATTCCCCCTTCTGCAATTAACTGTTCTCGAATTTCATTTGCTCGCTCGAACAACTCACGCGCTTCTTTCTGAGCGGAGTTTCTTTCTTTTTTGAGGTTAGCAACTTTTGTGTTGACTTTATCTCTCTCTTCTCTGGCGGATTTTGCTTTTGGCTCAGCATCTATCAATTCCTCTTTTCTTTCCTCTAAATCATCAGGAATAATTTCAGCAAGGCGCTCTCTTCTATGCAAAATTGCTTGGGCTAGAAGCTTCGGAGAAACCGCGAGAAGGTCGTTTGCATCCATTGGAACCAGTGCGGCCACCCTCCTCACTTCAATAAAGTCTACGACCCACCCTATAGGGTGGGTGAATGTGAAAAACCCCCGTGCCCCGAGGGTATTACATGCGACGAGCCGTCTTGGTTGCATTATTGCTGTCATTGGCTCTGCTTCCATCGGTTCAAAGTAGTGGCGGCGTAATAGATTCAGTATCAGTTGTCGGCAGCGGAGAAATGGGGGAAGGTCCGGTAAATGTGAACATCACATTAGTTGGAGTCGGGGGTGCAAATTCTGCATCGGTTAATTGGAGTGTTTCTCTATCCGGAATGGATGGTACTTTGATTGATTCCGATAGTGGAAATGCCCTAATTGATGATGGTGTGAACTACTATGTCGAGACCATGTTAGGCGACGCTCCGCTGGGCTTATCGAATCTAACCATAATTCTGTCAGGGGATATCGGTGCTCCAGGGCAAGACCAATGGACAACATATCACACTACTATTCAGAGATTAAGACCTCTTGATATTTCCATTGGCAATCCAATATTCAATCCGGTTGATTCTCAAGGACTAGATTCTGGTAATTTGACAATAAATGATGGCGATTATGTTAGGATAGACGTGCCGGTAATTAATGATGGAGATGTTCCTTGGAATGGGACTCTTGAACTTTCAGTTGACTCATTGAATATTGATTCACAAGTCGTAAACATTAGTGGAGATACCACTCAAATTCATTCATTCTTGACTAGCCAAGTTACAGAAGGGACTCATTTTGTTAATGCAACTTTAATCGGGCCTTCTGATACAAATTCTGGTGACGAGCTATATTCTGGACAATTCGATGTTAGTCCACCCCCATTGCCTTCGATTACACTTGAATTAGATAGTTTGAATGAACCCGAACCAGGGTCGCAAATTTCATGGAATATTTCGGCATATAATTCGGGCGAATCTAGTTTTGATGGCGGGCTAGTTTGCTTTTTCGATGGTCAACAAGTTTTCATGGCAAATGTTTCAATTGTACCTTTAAGCACCAATAACTCAACCTTTTCAATTCCAGCAAAACCTGGTGATTTAGTATGTACTACTCAAGGCGCTAGAACTGGCACAACCATCAACGCGACCGAAACAATTTCCATGACATCAGCAATATTCATCGGGGCTGGGCATTCAACACCTTCCCTCCTCGGTGGTCCTTGGCACGCTGGCGACGAAATCACACTATCGCTGCTTCTTAGAAATGAAGGCGACGCTATTGGTAGTGCTATGATGCAAATCGAAATCGATGGAATCACTATTAATGGTTCTTCAACAACACTAGAAGAAGGAAAGGCCGGGGAGGTTAGTCATGAGTTTTCATTCACAACGGCCGGCGATCATATTGTGAATTGGAGTGTATTTAGCCCAGATGGCGCAGTAGATTCCAACCTTTCTGGTTCGATTCAGATTCCAGTACAACCTTCTCAAGTCATCTCAGTTCAGATTGAAAGTGTAGAAATTGTTGATGAGGGAATTGAAATCGCATGGTCAGTCGATTTATCTGATGGCCGTGAAAGGTTGGCAATAATCGATTTCGGAGTCATCCAAGACGGTTTGAAAGGCGAGAGGGTTTTTGAAGAAAGGAATTTACTTCCAGGTATAACCTATGGCTCTATGAATATTGGATTCCAAGATGGTCAGAAAGTATTTGCCGGAGTCTCTGAAAGTGGTTGGACTATCGGATTTGGCTCGTATACAGAAGACGAATTTGATTTACCTCAGTTTTCAATAACGCCTCAAATTACTGTGAATCCATCAACTGGGCCAAAAGTACCATCTGAGAATTCAAAGGTTACGGTATCCTATACACTAGCTAAAACTGGCAATGGAATTGTTCCTCCCGGACAGATTGTGGTTACAGATGGAAACGGGAATATTCTTGGTTCAGATATCAGTCCAGAATTAACATCTAATTCTATGGATTCAAACACTGTAGTAACTTGGCCTTCTGGTGAAAATGTCAAAATTATTGTTTATTGGCATGTAGATGGACAAACAGTAAGCGATGAAGTGATGGTCACATCGGAAGTTGTAGAGTCATCCGAAGAAGAATTTTCAATACCTTGGGGTGGTATTCTCGGAGGTTTGGCTCTAGGAATGGTCTTAATTTTTGCAATTAGAATTAAGACTTCACCTAAAGATGAAAAAGATAAGAAAAAGAAGGTCAAAAAATCACCGAAGAAGGATGAAAAGGTGGAAGTAGCGTGCCCTACATGTGATCGCAGATTAAATGTCCCTAGAACTTACACTGGAGGAGTTCGCTGTCCTGAATGTGAGACTAAATTTGATGTTGAAGGAGAATCTGAAACTGATGAAGATTTGGAGGAGACTTCAAAGAAAGAGGCTGTTGAGGATAACCAAAACGAAACAGAATCCTTGTGGTCTTCTTCTAGTGATGACATCCTAGGGTGTCCAAAATGTGCTCGTAAGTTAAAAGTACCATACGACAGGAGGCCAGCGAAAGCAAAGTGCCCTGCCTGTCAAACAATTTTTGAAGCAAGGGCAAAATGAGGTGGCAATATGGTAACTGGACATTTCCAAGAGTATGAAGACGAATATCTTGAAACGCTGTACGAATTTCATGAAAAGTTCCCCGGCGCCAGAGTTCGAAATGGTGAACTAGCAACTTATCTTGATGTTTCACCAGCCTCTGCTACCGAAATGGTGCAAAGATTAGCAAAGAACGGCTTTGTAGACTATGTTCCATACAAAGGCACTCGCTTAACGGAGAAAGGTTTGGAACACGGAATGATGATGAAGCGAAGACACCGTCTTGCAGAAGTACTTCTTACAAAATTACCCTTTGAGGGTGACGTGCATGAAACCGCTTGTAGGCTCGAACACGCATTCAATGATGATCTTGAATTATGCATCTCATTACTGCTAGGGAATCCTACATTAGACCCCTCTGGCAGAAACATACCTCCTGCGAATTCAAGGATTGCTCATAAATTAGAGGCTGAACCTCTTCTTTCATCGCTAGCTAGTTTGGGGGATTCAAAGCAGGGAGAGATAGTTCTGATTTTGACAACTTCAGACGAAAGAGACGTATTAGAACAGTGTGGAGTCAAAATAGGAGACATAGTTAGAACAAAGGGTGGAGATTATTTGTGCGATGGTAAGATTCTCCAGATTACAGAGAGTTTAGCTGAAAAAATTATTTTGAGGTGTGTATGATTGGCCGAAGAATTAGATATACTTCGCTCCAAAGAAGAGAAGTTTCATGGGATTGACAGCCAATTCTTAACTGAAGGAATCCGATTGGTAATGCTGTTGCCTGGATTCTCTTTGTTGTTCTTTTTCGGTGCGTGGGCTTACAAAGGAGTTAGCCCATCATGGTGGCTAGATAATATTGAGCCATCAGTAGGTTTCGATTTATCGACAGGTTTCACATTAATTTCGTCAACAATATTGATCGGATTTTGTGCTGGACTGTACTTGCATAGATTCCGTGTCAAATTGACTAGGCAAGTGTTCCGTGCAGAGGTTTTTGCCGCTGCGGAATCTCACCGTCCAGTGACGAGCATGCATGGTTACTCTTCAGTTGATGGATTAATATCTCGCACTATGGCAAGTCATACCACTGCATTATCGATGGGAATTGTTGCAACTATTATTTCAGGAGTAGTTGCATTCCTAGAATCTGATTCAGAAATGGCACAAAGAGGACTTCTTGCTAGTGCATCTCTAGTCACTATAGCCATCGGCCAACATTTGTCAACTAGAAATCTCAAGTTCAATATGGTTACAGATGATGGATTATTGTCTGCTTACGTTGCACCGATTCACCCCTCTACTCTAGATTTAGCTTTCAATGAGATGCTTCGTACACAAATGGATCCATTGCTCAGAAGTAAGTTTGAAGATTTCTTGCAGGATTTCGAATCCTTTTCGCGTAAAGATATAAATCGCGAATACGGTCGTGAAAAGTTCTTGATGTTGATGCACAGGAGATACAAAGGCAGTATCGATCGTAGCACAACTAGTATCGAGCTGGGTGAGATTCTAACTGATAAAGGTGTGAAATCAATCCTCGAACATGAAGTATTCAACGAAGGACTATGGGACTCATTATTTGCTAGGTCAATAAGAACAAACCCTGCGTTCTATAGATTAATTGAAAGACTGGAACAAGATATGTCAGCTGGGAATAAAATTGACATGGATGGACTATTATTCGATGTTGATTTGGAAAATATTGTTACAGATAAAGCAAGTTTGTTTTGCTACATACATAATTTGTCTGATAAGGAGAGACAGGTTGTCTTACGAGTTCACTCGCCTGATTTCAGACCCCATGATCTAGCATTGCGGTATAATCTTGAACCAGGAGAGAAATCATGGTGGCCAGATGAAGCAGTCCCCATTTCTAGTGATGGCGATGATGATATCATTGGCAGGATGTCTGGGTTATTGAGAGACGGTATTATCGCTTGGCAAACTCTCCTTCCGGAAAGAACTGGCGAAGCCAGCGTCTCTGTTAGGCTGGAGAATACAAGCGGTGATTTATTGGTCGGAAGACAGATCAATGTTAGGGTCCGGCCAGAGTTTGTTAATTGGTTAAGGAATACCAGTTCATTGACCTCTTACCTCGTAGGTAGCATCGGTTTAGCAGGTTCAATAATCTTCCAATTGATGGCAGTTTTGGCAGTTGCTTGATTCGATTTTATAATCGTAGCATTGAAATCCAATATGCTGTCGCAGAAACCATGACCGCACCTGAAACTCAGGAAAACAGTCCGGATACAGACCTGCGAGACCATCTACATCAGATGGAGGCAAAGGTTCGCAAGTTACGTGATGCTAGAAATAATCACAATGAGCAAGGTAAGCGATTCGCTGAGCAGCGAAATGCAATACAATCTCAGTACAAAGAGCACCGTGAAAAGTTGGATATGTCTGTCGCTGAAGTAAAGGCCATTCGAGCTGAGCAAAATCTTCACAAGAAGCGAAGAGATGCTATCCAAGCGCAAATTCGCGATTTGATTGGGCAAGCAAAGGCGCAACGCGGGGACCGAAATGACAAGAAATCCGCATCTTTCGAATTCAACAAATTAGCAAGCGAAGTTGACAATATGGAAAAGACCTATGAAACTCGTGGAGGAATGTCCTCTAAGAAAGAAAAGGAGACCATGGAGAAGATCAAAAACATGCGTCGTCGAATGAAGGAGTTGGAACCTGAAGTTGAGAAACTCCAACTTATCAAAGTAGATTTGTCTAATCGTGATGAAGCAATTACTCAGTTGAAGGCTGAAGCAGATGCTGCTCACAAGGAATTCGTGGATTGTTTAGAGAGAGCAAAGGGAATGAGTAAGGAATTGGATGAATTGTTTGCTCACCGTGATTTCCTGAAGGGAGAAGGAGACCGCTTCCACAAAGAGTTCTTGGCTTGCAGAGAAAAGGCCGATGAAGTTCATTCCAAGATTACTGAAATGATGAAGGAAGTCAATGAAGCACGTGACAAGTTGAAGATTGCTCGTGAAGAGAGAGAATCATGGATTACTGACCACAATGCGTCTGTTTCTAAAGAAATGAAAACGGGAGCAGAAGATGAAAAGGTTGCAGATTCAATGGTTGACCATTTGCTTAATGCAGGCTCACTTACATTTGGAGGGACAATGTCTGGCGACAGAGCAGGCGTTGATGTCAAGAAAGGGCGCTCAAACAAGAAGAAAGGAATGCGTCGAATCGATATGACTGCTTCCCGTGGAAGGAAGTGAGAATCTGCTTGGCATTATTATGGCCGGGGGCCGAGGCACCCGTCTAATGCCATTGACTACTAATCGCCCTAAACCCATGGTTCCAGTACTTGGCAGACCGGTTATAGATTATGTAAAAGATGCAATGGTTGCAGCAGGAATGTCGGAAATCGTTGTTACTACTGGATATCAAGGTGAACAATTAATTTCTCATGTTGATTCATGGAATACTCCTAGTAGGGTCAACCAAGAAGATTCTCCAATGGGTACCGCAGGTAGTGTCAAGTTACTTTCAGATGAACTAACTGAAACATTTGTGGTTGGTTCAGGAGATTCTGTAGCATCTTTTGATGTAGCAGATTTGTTGGATTCGCATCGCAAATCGGGTGCTAAGGTAACAATGGCTCTATGGCAAGTTGAAGATCCTACCGAATTTGGAATAGTGGGTCTGTCAGAAGAAAATCAAGGGCAAATCGACTCAACTCTTTCAGAAGGATACATCACAAAATTCAAGGAAAAACCAACTCCTGAAGAGGCCTTTTCCAATTTGATTAATGCGGGTTTATACATTATTGAGCCAGAAGTAATGGAGTTGGTTCCTAGCGGCGAAAAATATGATTTTTCCAAGCAGTTGTTTCCAGATGTTTTGTCCCGAGGTTGGCCAATGTATGCTAAGACAGTCAACGGAATTTGGTTCGATGTAGGACATCCCTTCGAATTGCATAATGCACAAATGGCATTGGTAGAGAAAAGAGCAGACTTGCCCTTTCCGATGCCAGACGGTGAAGTTCTTCCTGATGGTTCATTCATCAGTAGTGAAGCATCGGTTAGCGGCCATATTTCAAAATCGATTATTTTGGCGGGAGCAGCAGTCAATGGTGCAGTTGTAAATTCAGTAATCATGTCGAATTCCAGAGTTAATGGCGTCTCTGAATCATCAATTGTTGGTGAAAATTCTATTGTTGATTCTAGGATTCTAAATTGTGTGATAGGTGATGGAAATCACATCGTCATAGATTTAGAAAATGAAAGACGCTGAGTTACAAGTCGGCGTCTGCTTCTTATACCTCAGATTGTCGCAGATGTTCATGGGCACCGTAGGTGGACGTGAACCGGTACGAAGTTACGACCGTTCTTGGACTGAAATCGAAGAAATGTTGGACAAAGCTGTTGCTAGGAGAGACCAGTGGAAAAAATGGTTCGATCAGTGTAGTAAAGACGGTGATAGAGACGGAATGAAAGAAGCCGCAAGAAATCACAAAGCCCTCGATGGGGTCATCAAAACTCTGAGATGGACTCTTGGAGAAGAAGGCGTGGACCACCCCCTTGATTGACAATGCTCATCATCTATCACTGATTAGGCATATTCATGGGAGTACACCATGTGTCTTGGCAGTCCACTGCAAGTGGTCTTGAAGATGAGTACATCCATGCCGCTGCTCTTTCATGGCTGGTCGGTGATGAAGATGCAGTTGAGATAGAGCGAATGAATTCATATCATGGTTCAGCGATTCACATCGTTTCTGCAAAACTCAAGCGCCGAGGTCAGGCCACAAAATCTCTGATTCGTTTAGGATTAGATGTCTTAAAGCAACTAAAATCTGAACTCTCGGTTAGAATGGATGATGAAAATGTAATACATATTCGTCTGGACTTGCTTGAATTAATTGCTGGAAGAGTAGTGCTTGCTTCTCCTGGTGAGCGACGGACAATCAAAGGTCGTGCAAAATTGGAAGTATATCCTGGTCAAGATGCATTTACTCTCGGTAATGAGACTCTTGATGTGGCCATAAATGGTGTACTGAATTAGGTTGCCCTAAAAATTATGAGCATTAGCAAGCCATTATATCTTAAAGCCTTGAGAGGTAATTGGTTGGCGCCATATGACTCACGTAGTAACCTCCGGATGTGTAGATCACAAATACCAAGAATGTGTAGCGGTTTGTCCAGTAGAAGCATTCAGAGAAGCAGATACTTACCTAATTATTGATCCAGACGAGTGCATTGATTGTGGAGCATGCGTCCCAGAGTGTCCTGTAGATGCAATATTTGCTGATACAGAAGTTCCTGATGAAGAAGAAGAATGGATTGACCGTAATGAAGAAGAATCACAAGATGCTGTAATTGCTACTGGAGACACTCCAGTGCTCGGCGATTAAATCGTGAAACATAACATATCTTCTTGAAGTAAATCCCACAGGGGGGTTTAATGCCAATGAATACTAATCCCGATATTGGGTCTTTGCGCCACTCCGATGATTTACTCAAGCGTGGCTTTGCTTCTATGCTTCAAGGTGGAGTGATAATGGATGTTGTCACACCTGATCAAGCCGCAGTGGCCGAAGCAGCAGGTGCAGTCTCAGTCATGGCTCTTGAAAGAGTTCCTGCTGATATCAGAAAAGCAGGAGGGGTTGCTAGAACCTCACATCCTGACATGATCAAAGGCATCATCGATTGTACCTCTATACCAGTAATGGCTAAATCAAGAATCGGACATGAGGCAGAATCTCAAGTCCTGCAAGCTTTGGGTGTTGATATGGTGGATGAATCTGAAGTTCTCACTCCTGCAGACCCCTATTTCCACATTAACAAGAATGCACATGACATACCCTTCGTTTGCGGTGCAACTGGATTGGGTGAAGCGGTCAGGAGGATCTATGAGGGTGCCGCAATGATCCGAACTAAAGGTGAGGCAGGTACTGGAAACGTCGTTGCAGCAGTCACACATGCTAGATTGATTGACCAAGAAATCCGTCAAGTGCAAACTTTGGACGATTCTGGATTAGATACTGCTGCTCACACGATAATGGATCGTTACAGAGTATTAGCAGAATCTAGTAATCTACCAGGTACATCCAACATCACTCCATTCGGTGAGATAGATGATGAAATGCATGGAAGCATTCGTGATATTCTAGTTGAAGTTGCAGAAATGGGCAGATTACCTGTAGTAACATTCTGCGCTGGTGGAATTGCTACACCTGCTGATGCGTCATTAATGATGCAAATGGGTGTTGATGGTATCTTCGTAGGCTCTGGTATTTTCAAGTCTGAAGATCCAATGACAATGGCTGATGCTATTGTTTTGGCAACAGCACACTATGATGATCCAGACAAGGTTGCTGAAGCTATGGGGATGATGGCCGGTGCACCTATGCGTGGGGATGAACTAGAGACTCTTGAAGTCCGTTTAGACCAAAGAGGCTGGTGAGGACACCCCGTAGGGGTGGAATTTAGCTCATCTATCCCTTTCATATAGGCCGTGTTGGTCGGAAGGCTGCAAGTGGGGTAGCCCCCGCAATCTGAGAGTTGATCCGTATGGCAAAGAAGTTGAGTGCAAAGGCACGTGCAGCAGCACGTAAGCAGCGTGATAAGTGGAAGAACAAAAGATGGTTCACAATCCGTGCACCACGACACCCTTGGAACTTCAAGCGAATAGGAGAAACTATCGGAGAGACTGATGAACATATCATGGGCAGAGTATACGAAATGACCCAGCAAGAATTCAGTGGCGACTTCACAAAAATGCATGTTCTACTTAGATTCCGTGTTACAGAAGTAGTCGGGCAAGACGCTTTGACTACTTTCGTTGGACATGCACACCAATCTGATCACACCCGCCGTCAAATTCGTAGATATCGTGGAAAGATTGACGATGTAGTTGATGTTGTCACAACAGACGGTTTCTTAGTCAGAATGAAGCCATTAATGATTACAGAACGCAGATGCCAGACCTCTGTTAAGCAAGCTATGCGTGCTAAGTCTAGTGAAATAATCCGTGCATTTGCTTCCAAGTCAACATACTCAAAATTGCAAGAAGCAATGCTTGGTGGAGACTTAGAAACTGAAATCAGAAATGCGGTCAAGTCAATCTACCCATGCCGAAATGTCGTAATTCGCAAGAGCCAATTATTGCAGACCGGTGTTGTGACTGAGAAGGGTCCAACTCTAGACGAAATCCATGCTGAAGAGTCTCGACAAGAGGCTGAATTGAAGGCAAAGAAGGCTGCTGCATTAGAAGCCGCAGAAGAAGACAACTCTGGCGAAGGAGATCTTCTGGCTGCTGCAGAGGCTATGGAATCAATCTCTGAAAAAGAAGAAGTTGTTGAAGCACCTTCGGAAGAGGATGTTGAAGCACCTGCTGAAGAAGAGGCTGAACCTGCTGCTGAAGAAGCAGTGGAAGAAGCAGTGGAAAAACCGTCCGGTGAATCTGAAGCATCTTTGATGAAGTTGAAGAAGGATGAGCTAGTAGAAAGAGCAAAGGCTGCAGGAGTAGCAAGTTCTGGTACTAAGGCAGATATTGTTGCTCGTCTTCTTGAGTGAGTTGAAACATGATGCGCTTGGGTGTCATTGGCGGCACGGCAATGACAAGCCTTGCTACTGATGAGATTGAAGTTTCACGTAGTGATAACATCATTGCGCAGACAGATTATGGTCCAGTTCCAATGCTATGTGTAACAAGTGGAACTGATGAACTAATTTTCATTGAAAGACACCACGGAGATGGAATTACACCACCTCATCGAATTAACCACAGAGCAAATATTCAGGCTTTGTATGGAGCTGGAGTTGACGCAATACTTGCTGTATGTTCAGTGGGAACCATCCCTGAAGATTTTCCTCCTGGCACGGTAGGATATGCGGTCCAATATATCGATTTCACAGGAGTTGAGATGTCCTTTTTCCAAGATGATGCGCAATTTACTTCGATGACTGAACCCTTCGATTCTGGAATGAACAAAAAGTTGCATCAAGTGTTGACAAAACTTCAACCTGGAGTTGAATTGGCTCGCACTTATTGGTTGGCACAAGGCCCTCATTTCGAAACTAGTGCAGAAATAAATGCAATCGAAAAACTGGGTGGTGAAGTTGTAGGAATGACTATGCCTAGAGAATGTAAATTGGCAGTAGAATTGGGAATTCCATATGCAGCGATCCTAGTATCTAGTAATTGGGCTGCAGGTCGGGAACCTGGAGACTCGAGTAAGGACTTGGACCATTCAGAAGTTTCAGCAAAAGCAGAATCAAAGCTCGGCCCTGTTATTGCGTGTATCAAAGCATTCACGCAATGACTAACTTTCGTATGCACAAGCCCTACATATGGGGCGCAGTGTTGAAGACTGGTTAGCAAGTGATGAGGATGATGAATGGAGCCAGATGATGCGTAAGGTGGCTGCATTCCATCACAAGCATGATTTCGCTGGAAATAACGGGCACGACATGGGTTATAGAATCGCATTAACCGTAGAAGAATTAGGAGAGTTAGCAGCAGCAGTCACTAAGGGAAAACCAATCGAAGAATGTGCTGAAGAGATGGCTGATGTTCTGATTTTACTTATGGGGCATTCATTAGCAATGAAAATAGATTTGAAATCTGCATTTGAATCCAAGTATGAAAAAATCATGCAAAGACCCGCAATAAGAGGGCGTTTAGGAATTAGAGTTACCGAGTACAAATCCCAAGACGAAGATTAAATTTCATGCAAAGATAGCGATTACGTTTTCAATCCATTCTTCCGCATCATCTTCGTAATCGACATCGCAATCAACTCTGTCATAAACTCGAGTTGCACCTTTCTCTTCTAGTACACGATCCCATTCTTTACCCGCCTCACAGAATAAATCAAATGCTGTATCGCCCAATGCTAGAACTGAAAATTTCATGTTCTGAAGTTCTCCTTCATCAAGTCCTTCAACATGATCAAACAAATCAATCGCATTATCAGGTTGCTCACCATCACCCCATGTACTGCAAACAATCAACAGATTTTCTATGTCGCTGAAGTCTGAACTGTCAATAATTTCCATGCCCAAGTGTTCACAAACGAGTCCTGAATTTTCACCTGCTTTGCAGATGTCCATTGCGAGTAATTCCGAGTTTCCAGTTTCAGTTCCGTACAGTACAGTGATCTTTGTCATGCGGCTCATTTGGGCCGAAGAGTGAATAGTATTTTAATTTAGGACGCCCTAAAAAACCTTATTAGAAATACCTCAAACATTACAATATGCCTTACTGCATATCGATTACAAAGCCCGGGTCTCCCTCTGTCTTGAAGATTCAAGATATTGAGATGCCAGTTCCTAAAGAAGGCGAAGTATGTATTGAAGTACACTATGCAGGCATCAACTTTGCAGATACTCTAATGCGCTTAGGCTTGTATCAACCAAGGCCACCATTTCCATTCACTCCAGGCTACGAAGTCAGTGGAAAAATTCATTCTTTAGGCCCGGGTGTAACCAATCTTGAAGTTGGACAGAGAGTCGTTGCAGCAATGCCTACTGGGGGTCAGTGCAGCCATGTAGCTGTAAAGCAATCTCGAGTTATTCCAATACCGGATTCTATGGGTCTTGATGAAGCAGCAGCGATGCCTGTAACTTACTTGACAGCACACCACATGCTTCACTATCTAGGCCATCTAAAGAAGGGTGAAACTGTCCTAATTCATGGTGGTGCAGGTGGTGTTGGAACTGCTGCATTACAGATTTGTCAATGGGCGGGAATAGAGCAGGTTTGGGCTACTGCTTCAGGCCACAAATCAGAGATCATCAAATCATTCGGTGGCATTGCTATTGACAGACATAATGAGGATTTTAGCAAGGTAATCAAAGAATCTACAGATGGTAGGGGTGTTGATCATATTCTAGATCCCATTGGCGGTGACAATTTGACCAAGAGTTTAGGTTGTCTTGCAGAGGGTGGACGATTGTACACATACGGTCTATCTGCTGCGGCACCAACATCTAAGCGTTCATTGTTGAAAGCTTTCTTTGCATTGAGAAAAACTCCTAAATTCGACGCACTAAGGTTGATGACTCGAAATCGTGGCGTCTTTGGAGTCCATATGGGGACATGGAAGAATGAAGAAGCAATGGCTGAACAACTTCATAGAATAATGGAAGGAGTGAATCAAGGCCATCTTAAGCCAGTAATAGATTCGGTCTTCGATGCTAAAGATGTGGCTAAAGCACATCAGCACATTCACGATGCGAAGAACATTGGCAAAGTCCTTCTTCGTTTTAACTCAGAGTAATGAGTTTCGTTTGATCAGTCAAAGCTGATCTGAACGGCTTCTCTCTGAACTGGGTCTGTGACCTCGAATAGGTCGCGACGCATTGCTCCCTTCATTCCAGCAACAATGCTAGTTGGAATCATCTGAATTGCAGCGTTCCAGTTAGTTGCACTTGCATTGTAGAACTCTCTGCGGTCAGAAACTTGGTTCTCGATTGAAACTAATTGGTTCTGGATGTTGACGAAAGAAGTGTCAGCCTTCAGTTCAGGATATTGTTCAGCAACCATGTTGATTCTTGGCATCAATCCAGCCAGTGTACCTTCAGCAGCACCGACTCCCTTTACGTCACCTTGTGCTAAGCATCCTGCAGCGGTTTGGCGAGCTAATGCGAATTGCTCGAAAATTTCTCTTTCATGCTTAGCATATCCCTTTACTATGTTAACTAGGTTTGGAATCATGTCATATCTTTGCTTTAGTAGAACATCGATATCTGCCCATGATTTGTTTACGTTTTCTTCTAAGCGGACTAATCGGTTCCAAGTACTGATGAACCAAATCATGATGATTAGTACAACCACACCGGCGATTACTCCTATTACGAGACCTGCGCTCATACTATGTCCTCATGAGACTGCTACTTGAAACCTCTTACAACAAGAGATTCAGAATCTTCTAATCACTTTCTAATCCAGTGCTGGAAAACCATGTCATATTGGTCTCTTTCTCCTGCACCAACATGTTTCTCCTCAACAAGTTCGAAGCCCATTCCAGTTATGTCTGGGAAAAATGTATCAGGATCATTGACTCTTGCATCAATAATTGTTCGATGTAATTCAGTTACATGTGGGAGAAATAGTGCGTAAATCTGCCCTCCTCCAATAATCCAACCATCCATCCCTAATGCGTCATCAACACTAATCACAGGAACGCCTTCTACTTCACCCCTTGAAAGAACAAAGTGTTCTCTGCCAGGAAGCATTCCTGGAAGAGAGTCCCAAGTTTTGCGACCCATTATGAGATTAGAACCCATTGTGATTTGTTTGAAATGCTGGAGGTCAGTAGATTGACGCCATGGTAAGTCGCCATCTTTACCAATGGCGCCATTTCGATCACATGCAACAATCATGCCCAGCATAATATCACACTGCAATTGGAGCTTTGATATGAGGGTGATGTTCGTACCCAACAACCTCTATGTCATCGTAAGTGAAGTCGTCGATATTCTTGATGCTTGGATTTAATTTCAAAGTAGGTAGAGGCTCAATAGGTGTGCGAGAAAGCTGTAACTTTGTTTGCTCAAGATGATTTGTGTATAGGTGTGCATCACCGATAGTGTGCACGAAAGTTCCTGCTTCCAATTCACAGACTTGTGCCATCATGTGAGTCAGAAGAGCGTATGATGCGATATTGAATGGCACACCTAAAAATACATCAGCACTTCTCTGGTATAGTTGACAATTCAGTTTTCCATTAGCCACGTGGAATTGGAAAAAAGCGTGACATGGCATCAATGCCATCTCCTCTAATTCCCCAACATTCCAAGCGCTGACGATTATTCTTCTAGAATTAGGATTATTCTTTATCATCTCGATTGCTTGCTCAACTTGGTCGATAACCTTTCCATCCTTTGTTTCCCATTGTCTCCATTGCTTGCCATAAACGGGTCCTAAGTCGCCGTTTTCATCAGCCCATTCATTCCAAATGCGAACTCCATTTTCTTGAAGATAAGCCACATTAGTGTCTCCTGCCAAAAACCAAAGCAGTTCGTGAACAATCGATTTAAGATGCAATTTCTTTGTTGTGACCATCGGGAAACCTTTGGAAAGATCGAATCGCATTTGATGTCCGAACACTGAAAGAGTCCCCGTACCTGTTCTATCACCTTTCTCTTCACCCTCATCGAGAATGCGTTGCATAAGGTCGAGATACTCCTGCATCAGTACTATTCTTGATGCGAAGGCCTTTGAGGATTGTCACGGGGCCCCTTGCTCTTTCATCATGTCCATGAATTCATCTGTAAATTCACGATACATAGATGCTAATGCTGCTTTAACTTCGTAGTCTTCTTTGTTAGCAAGTGCTTGCAATACTTCTACAGAACTATTTTTCTCAAGCCACTCCCACCAAGTAACAGGTTTGCCATATGAGATTCCAACCCTCTTCCATAAGCGCGGGAATTTGTGTTTGTTTGGTGTCATAAACTCGCGAGTTCCAGTTAGTGCTATTGGGACAACTGGCACGTCAGGATATGATGCAGACAGTCTTGCGAAACCGGTCTTTCCAGGTAGCAAGAAAGGGGCCTCTGTTCGCTTTGATCTCGTTCCTTCAGGGAAAATCCCCAAAGCGCGTCTAGCGTGTAGGACCACTGCGGCACTGGAAAGGGCTTCTGCTCCACCAGTTTCACGATTTGTTTCTATTTGACCTGTTGCTCTCATGAAAGTTCGCAGAGCAAAGTTTCGAAAATGACCATCTTTCGCTAAGTAGTGTGTTCTTCTACGTGAAGCTAGAATGACAACTAAAGGATCTACATGAGACAAGTGGTTTGCAGCAAGAATGGTAGGTCCTGATTTTGGAACATTATCTATTCCTCGAATTTTTACTCTGAGTAACATTCTGAATAGTGGCGCTAATGTCCAGCGCATGAATCC
>CEQX01066237.1_pt1 | contig 18750 bp, 18 predicted proteins | sample 356261 | NCBI WGS metagenome assembly CEQX01 (sample SAMEA2621076, study PRJEB7988) | marine metagenome | isolation source: saline water (ENVO:00002010), including | reverse complement strand
AGCGCCCACACGAATTACTTATTAAAACTTTTAAAAAACTCCCCTTCACAAGTGAAGGCAGCGCAGTATACATCAAATTTTTAGGTTTAGTAGAAGTTTTTACTGTTTAGTCGATATTAATTTTTGCAACCTTTTTCTTACCCACTTGCACTAAACTTGAAGTTCCACGAGAAAGAGAAAATTTAGAATCTGAAACTTTTTCATCATTAACTTTTACTGCACCTTGTTTAATCATTCTCAAAGCATCTGAGGTACTTTTTACAAATCTTGATTCCTTTAAAATTCTTGTAAGGAGCTCTTCATCAGAGCCTATAACCATGGAAATCACCTCAATTTCTTGAGTAATATTTCCCTTTTGAAACCTATTCATAAAATTATCTTTTGATTTCTTCCCTTTCCCTTCATGAAACCTTTCAACAATTTCTTCAGCTAAGAGAAATTTTATATCTCTAGGATTTGTGCCCTTTTCTATATCGTTTTTATATTCAGCTATTTCATCGGAATTCTTAAAGCTCAATAAAGAGAAGTAACGCCACATCAATTCATCCGTTATTGACATTATTTTGCCAAACATATCATCAGGAGAATCTTCAAGAGCTATATAGTTATCAAGTGATTTTGACATCTTTTTTACGCCATCTAAGCCTTCCAGTAAAGGCACTGTTAAAATAGACTGTTGCTTTACTCCGTAGTGTTTTTGAACTTCTCTACCAAGTAATAAATTGAACTTTTGATCTGTACCGCCTAGCTCAATATCAGCATCTAATTTTACAGAATCAAATCCCTGCAAGATTGGATATAAAAATTCATGAATGGAGATTGGTAGTTGAGATTTATATCTTTTCGAAAAATCATCTCTTTCAAGCATCCTTGCAACTGTATAAGACGATAGCATCTTTATAAATTCAGAAGGATGAACGTCATTCATCCATTCAGAGTTAAATCTAACCTCCGTCTTGCTTTTATCTAGAATTTTGAAAACTTGTTCCTTATAGGTATTTGCATTTTTTGATAATTGTTTTTGGCTAAGAACTGGTCTAGTTTCATTCACTCCTGATGGATCTCCCACTAATCCAGTGAAATCACCTATTAAAAAAATCACTTCATGGCCAAGATCTTGAAAAATTTTCATCTTATTTAAGAGGACTGTGTGGCCAAGATGCAGGTCAGGAGAAGTTGGATCAAATCCTGCCTTTACTCTCAAAGTCTTCTTCGATTTGACTTGCTCTAGAAAACTCTCTTCTGGAATGATCTCTTCAGCGCCTCTTATCAGTAATTCTAGATTTTCTTTATCCATTGTTTGTCTATTATATGTTCTTTTTCAGGTATCATTCGACTTTATGCTGGTTTCAGAATTAATAACCATCTTAAGAAACTTTCCAAAAAGGCACTTAATCACCTTAATTGTTGGAGCTATTTTAATAGTCCTTCTAATTTTTATTGGTAACAAAAATCTACCAAATTCGAAAGATCTTCCTGATCTCAAAAAACCGCTTAAACTCAATTCGCTTCTTGACAAGATTGATACAGAAGAATTATTGATTGAAAAAGAAGCTTTAGTAGAAAAAAATGATTCACTCTTCAATATTTTAAATAAACTCGGAGTAAATAAAGAAGACATAATTGAATTAGTAAATAGCAAGAACAGTAAACTCTTATCAAGAATTGATGTTGGTGATCAAATTAGGATATTGGTAGACAAGCAAGGTAGGTTGGACCAGCTATATTACATAGATAGTATTAAATCAGGCGTGAAAGCTATAAAACTTGAGAATAAATATTTTATTTCAAAATATGAAACTGAAGTAGAGAAAGTAAAAGTTTTCAAGCATGTTGTAATTGAAGACTCAATGTATATGTCAGGTCTCAGAGAGAATGTACCAGACAGTGTTTTAATGGATTTGGCTTATATAAACGGATGGGACATTGACTTTACACACGATATCAGAACAGGTGATAGTTTCAATCTAATTTATGAAGAGTTAATAATTGAAGGTGAGAAAGCTGTAGATGGCAATATACTGATTTCTGAATTCAACAATTCCGATAAAAAATTTATTGCAGTTAGGTATGATTCAGACTCAGAAAAATCGGATTACTTTAATCTCAAAGGAGAAAATGTCAAAAAAGCTTTTTTGAGATCTCCCGTAAAGTTGAGTTATATAAGCTCGAAATATAATTTAAAAAGACGGCATCCTGTTTTACATACTATTAGAGCCCATAAAGGAGTAGATTATGCCGCAAACAAAGGTTCACCAATAAGAGTGACTGGTGATGGGACTGTTATTTTTGCGCAATATAATGGTGGCTGTGGAAATGAAATTAAAATAAAACACTCTGAGGACTATGAAACACGTTACTGTCATCTGGATAGATTCAGCTCAAGAACTAAAGTCGGTAGAAAAGTTAAACAAGGACAAACCATTGGTTATGTAGGGAGCACAGGACTCGCAACAGGACCGCATCTTCACTATGAGTTCCATGTCAATGGGAAACATACTGACCCACTGAAAGTCAAATTTCCCAACGCTTCACCTATTGATCCTTCTCAAATGAGTTCTTTCCGAGAGAGATCTAAGAAGTTGCTAAACGAATTGAATAATTATAAATATCTCATAGATAAAGGTACGGATCTTTGACGAATAATATATTCATAGGACTTATGACAGGAACGAGCGTAGATTCTTTAGACCTTGCCGCAGTTAACTGTATTGGAAATAATTTAGAAGTCATTGGCACTGCCAACTTTGACATACCTTCAGATCTAAAAAGAAAAATAAAAGATAACGTGTTCTCAAAGGAGATAGATCAGTCTTCATTACAAGATCTCGATAATACGATGGCTTTATTCTTCGCTGAAAATATAAAGAGTTTTATTAATTCACTCTCTCTAAATGAAAAGCAAATCGTAGCTATTGGGTCTCATGGTCAAACCATTAAACATGAACCGGAATCTGCCATTCCCTTCTCATTACAAATTGGCAATCCACAAGTCATTAGTAATAAACTTGGAATTAAAACAATAGGCAACTTTAGACAAGATGATATCGATGCAGGAGGTCAAGGAGCTCCACTTTCTCCGATATTTCATCAAGAAGTATTTCAAAATGAACACGAAAGAAGAGTGATCGTAAATATTGGAGGGATAACAAATATGTCTATTTTAGGAACCTCGAAAATAATTGGTTTTGATTCAGGTCCAGGAAACTGCTTACTTGATGCCTGGATAGCTGAAAATAAAAAGGTTAATTTCGATATTAGAGGAAATTGGGCTAAATCAGGAAAAGTTAGTAATGACTTGCTAAATGTATTTCTTAAAGATAATTATTTCTCATCTAGTTATCCAAAGAGCACTGGCCCAGATTATTTTAGTCTAGAATGGATTAAAAATTCATTAGATCAGCTGGGCTATCCTGTTGAGCCTAGAGATGTTCAAAGAACTTTAACAGAGTTAACAGTCATAACCCTTTATGATTCTCTGAAAAAAATAAACGAAGAGACTAATGCAATTTATTTCTGTGGTGGAGGCATCCATAATGATTTCTTAATGAGCAGGATGTCTGCTCAATTTAATAAAAAACCCCTTACCACGAGCGACTTAGGGATAAACCCAGATTTTTTGGAAGCCATATGCTTCGCTTGGCTAGCTCATAAAAGAATTAATAATACAAAATTCAATATGGGTGAAATTACAGGGAGTAAGGGTAAGGTATATTTAGGAAGAATATACAACCCTTTTAAATAGAAAAGGATTCACCACAACCACATGTTGTTGTTGCATTAGGATTTGAAATTATGAATTTTGATCCTGTCAAATCCTCTACATAATCAACAGTTGATCCCTGAAGATACTGGAGACTAAGAGAGTCGATGACTAAATTGGCACCCTGGTTTTCGATACATGTGTCATCTTCATCAACTACATCATCAAAAGAAAAACCATATTGAAAACCGGAACAACCTCCTCCTGTAACATATACTCTAAGATTAAGAATAGAAGTCTGAGATTCACTGTCTCTTAAAGATAAGATCTTCCTTACTGCGCCATCAGTGAGGTTCATTAAAGTAGGTGTATAAGTTTCAATCATTTATTAAGCCTTGCATCTGATCATTACCACAAACTAAATTGTAACATTCTATTGCTTGACCTGCGGCTCCCTTAATCAAATTATCAATTGCCGATATTATTACAACTTGAGATTCGATTGCTGAAGGGTAAATGCCAATTTGACATGTATTAGAGTGATTAACTTTCGCGGTTTCAGGTATTTCGCTTTCTTTCATAATCTTTACATTGGGAGAGTCCTTATAAAAGGATTTATATAAATCTTTAAAAGATTCTGTGTTGGAGTCCGTAAAGTTAACATAGATAGTTGCGTAAATACCTCTCATCGCTGGAATTAAGTGAGGTAAAAAGTTTATGTTTAAATATCCTCCATATATAACTTCCAATACATGCTTTATTTCTGGTAAATGTCTATGACCCTCTACAGCATAAGCCTTAAAATTCTCCTTCATTTCTTTACTGAGCTTATTTTTGACAGTGGACCTTCCCGCACCACTTATCCCTGACTTAGCATCGATAGTGATTGTGTCTATTTCTGCTTTCATTTGGATTAGAGGTAACAAACCAAGTATTGAAGCAGTTGGATAACATCCGGGGACAGAGATTAGATTGCCTTTTTTTATATCTTCTGAATTAAGCTCAGTTAGACCGTATACAGAACCTTTTAATCCCTCTGCATCAACATGGTCTATGCCATACCAGTGTTTCCAAATATTTGCATCGTTTATTCTAAAATCAGCAGAAAGGTCTATTATTTTGATATTTTTGTTCAAAAAATTTCTAGCCTTCTTCATAGAAATTCCATGGGGAGTTGCAAAAAAGATCACCTCACAGTCGAAAAAAACTTCATCATCAGGATCAATAAAAAAAAGACTAGAGCCTTCAATTAATTCAGATACTTTTGAACCTGCGAGCTCACGCGAGCTTACTGCAATCAAATCAGTTTTATCATGGAATGAAAGAAACCTTATAAGCTCCTCACCGGCATAACCTGAGCCACCAATTATTCCAACTTTTTTCATCAAATTAATTTTAACCTCTAAAGGGCCGCGAATTATATATACTTGCTCAATGACTATCTAGATTAGTTTTTAAGATAAACATTTAAAAGCAATCTTTCCCATGAGGAAATATTCGTGAGAAGTAAACCCTTAGATGCAAAAGACTCCGATTCCTTGAATAGACCCTGTTTATACCTTAAATGCGCCAATCTAAGATATAAAGCTCCATCAGTTTTAGTTATTCTATAGGCTCTTTCTAGTTCTGCACTGGTAGCAGTAAAATCTTCATTTTTCAATCTAATGTCAGCAGATCTTATAATTCTTTGAACAGATGGATTTCTAGCATTTATTTTAAGAATCTCCTCTTCAAGAAAGTTTTCATTTGCAATTAACAACTCGACAGTCTTTGAAAAATTTTCAACTGGTACCTCATAATTAGATATATCCCTTGAGCTTTGATTTGATGAACATGAAATAAGGCTCGTAATAAATAATATAACCAATATTTTTATATTTAAGTTCAAACTTTTCCTCCCTCAAATATTTCTTTCAATTTGTCCATAACTGTATCTTCGCTACTTTTGATTTTCTCTGCACAGTTTTTTCTGACATTGGGAATTAATTTTGGTTCGGTACCTTCAATAAATGGAACAAGAAGAGAATTTTTACATTTTTTGCCACTTAATAATCCATCACTCATATCAGTCCATAAATATACAATACGTGGAATAGAGTTTTTCTCTCTACCTACTGGCTCTATATCGTCTATAAAGTTTTTCCAGACTTGAAAAGCTCCTGTACGACCTGTTAAGGGCGTTTGCCTATTATCATCAAACCCAAGCCAAACTATAACCAAGATTTCACCAGCGAAGCCTACGAACCAACTATCCCTTTGATCATCTGATGTTCCAGTTTTTCCTCCTGCATCCCAAGATTGAATTTGCTTATAAGGATAGCCTCTTGCAGTGCCTCTAAAAAAAGACTGCTGCATGGCAAATTTGATTAGGGATATTGGTTCAGGTCTGATTCTCTGTTCAATGCTATATGGATAAGAAAGCTTTATTTTTCCTTCTGTATCTTTAATTTGCCTTATGGAACGTAATGGAGTGTAAAAGCCATCGCCTGCTATTGTTTGATAAGCTTGAATTGCTTCAAAAGGAGACAACTCAAAAGAACCGATAAAAACGGAAGGGAAATCAGGTACCTTTTTCTCTATCCCTAAATCTGAAAACATTTCTCTGACGGCTTCAAAACCTATTTCCAAGCCAAGCCTAGCTGAAGCTATATTGTAAGACTGCCATAAGGCTACGTGAAGAGGGACTTTACCATGAAACTTTTTATCAAAATTATCTGGTTCCCAAATCTCTCCACCACTCATTAGACTTAATTTTGAGTCATCCAATATTGTTGTAAGGTTGTACTGATCATATTTATTCAGTGCAGCTAAATAAGTAAGTGGTTTAACTAAGGAGCCGATAGGTCTGATAGCGTTTAGGGATCTATTGAAGCCATAATTAGGTGGATTTGTGCTTCCTACAACTGCCTTAACCTCACCATTAGAAGTATCAACAGCTATAGCCGCTCCTTCAAGATCTTCAAGTTTAGATCCATACTTTTGGATAAGCTGTTTTTTTGTATTCTTTAAACTGTTTTCCAATGATTTTTGAAATACAGGATCTAAATTTGTTTCTATAGACAACCCTTTTGTTCTTAAATCCTGATCTGCAAAATTTTTCTGCAACTCTATACGTACGACGTCATGAAATGCGGGATGTTTAATTTCAGTTCTATAATTTGGAGATGTTATGCCCAGAGACTTACCTTTGAGTGATTCGTATTTTGAATCAGAAATTTTATTACTATTATTAAGTATCTTTAGTACTAAGTTTCTTCTTTTGGTTGCATTAGATGGATTTCTTCGAGGATTGTATAGAGATGGCCCCTTCAACATACCAACTAATAAGGCAATTTGATCTTCAGATAAATTGTTTATAGACGTGCCAAAAAAATGCTGGGCCCCCATACCAAAACCATGGATTGCTCTCCTACCTGACTGAGCTAGGAAAACATCGTTTATATATGCAAGTAAGATTTCTTCTTTTGAATAATGAAACTCGATTAGAAGCGAAGCAATTGCCTCCATTATCTTTCTTCTTATGGTTTGATCTGAGGAAAAGAAAAGACTCTTGGCTAGCTGTTGTGTAATAGTACTGCCACCTTGTTGCACTTCCCCAGCTTGGATGTTTTTCAAAAATGCTCTTGAAATTGATTTAAAAGACACTCCGTAGTGTGAGAAAAAATCTTGATCTTCAACTGCAAGAATTGTGTCAACTAATTTCTGAGGAACATCTGGCCAGCTTAATAAGACCCTGTCTTCCATATGAGATGGATACATTCCACCTATCACTGTAGGTTCAAGTTTGATTATATCCTCTGACAAGCCAAGTTGATTTGTAATATCTTGGACACGAGAATCTTTAAAAGTTATTTCAAAAATTCCAGGTTTTTGATCCAAATAACCTCTTAAAAAGATTTTAAGTTTATTTTTAGAAAGATTGAACTGCCCTGCATTAACCGGATTATTTACTTTCACGTAAGAAAGCATTTCTAATTCTTTAGATAAGTTATTTGAATTGATATTAATGCCCTCAGCTAATTCCAAAGGTCTTGAATAAATTTTTGCGGGTATTGTCCAAAGAACTCCATCCAATTTAGCAGTTACTCTGTAATCGATTATGGCAATAACTGCAGCTGAAAAAAGAAAAATCAATACAGTAATGAAACTGACTATAAATCCTATCGTTATTTTAAATTTCATTTAAAGCTTGATTAGTTTCTCTCATTATCACAGTCTACTTTTTTTAAAAATTTTTGGGTAATAAAATGAAATATGATCTCTGTTGTTTAGGTAGCGCCATAGTTGATTTAACTTTTCAAGTTAATGAGGATTTTGTCAAAATTAATGAGGGAAGAGGAATAGTAAAAGGATCTATGACCTTGATGGAAAAGGAACAACAACAAAAACTGATAAATGAATTAAATGAATCTGGCATATTTCCTCAAAAGGCTTGTGGTGGTTCAGCTACTAACTCAGCCGTAGCTGCTTCTATGTTTGGATCAGAATGCTTTATGACATGTATTGTCGAAAATGATGAAAACGGTAGATTCTATCTTGAGGACTTATCAAAAAATGGAGTAAATCATAAATCTAGATTATTAAATAAAAATTTATCGACTGGACAATGTCTAATTATGATTTCTGAAGATGCCGAAAGGACAATGTGCACAAATCTTGGCATAAATGCTGAAATTTCTTCCGAGGATATAGACGAAAATATAATTAATGATTCGAAATACATATTACTGGAAGGTTATCAACTAGCGTCACCAGGTGGTTACAATTTATTCAAGAAAGCAGTCGAATCAGCTAAAAAAAGTAATACTAAAATAGCATTGTCCTTATCTGATAGTTTTATAGTAAATAGCTTTAGAGAAGAGCTCAGAGAGATTATTGGTATAAAGTGTGATCTTATTTTTTGTAATGAAAATGAAGCAGTGGAGTTTTGCCAAACTAATGATGAAAATAGTATTTTAAAGACTCTTAAAACATATACACCCTCAGCACTTATTACAAAGGGAGCTGAAGGTTGTGTAGGATTTGATAAAGAAGCTCAATTCAAGGTTCCTGGTATGCAGGTTGAAGCAATTGATACAAATGGGGCTGGTGATATGTTTGCTGGTGCTGTACTACATGAGCTATGTAACGCTAGGAGTCTGGAAGAATCAGCTAAATTTGGTTGCTTTGCTGCATCAAAAACCGTGCAAAATACTGGACCAAGGTTAACTCGAGGTGAATATGTGGAAATAAAGAAAACTTTTTCTAGCTATTAAAAAATTATTCTGCTAAATTGCTGCGCCTTCGACTTAAAACTACTTAATAATTCTGAATAATGCCTGCAAAAAAGACAAATAAGAAAGCGATAGTTAAAAATTCAACACCAAAAAAATCCTCACCAAAAAAACAATCAAAAAAGGCCTCTATATCCAAGAAAGCTGAAAAGAAAGTTGTGTCTAAAAAAACAGCAACAAAAAAGACGGCTGTAAAAAAAGATATTGCTAAAAAGGCATCTGTAAAAAAACAGAAAAAAACTAAAGCTTACGAAGAGTCTCAATTTTTGGCCTCAATTAAACCTTATGCTCTCAAGAAAAATGAGAAATATATGAATGCAAAACAGAAGCAGCATTTTCAAGACATATTGGTTAGTTGGAAAGAGCAACTTCAAATCGAACAAGACAGAACTGCTGACAAGATTCAAAAAAATGTAAGTCATTTCCCCGATGAGTCTGATAGAGCTACTCACGAAGAGGAATTCACCTTAGAGTTGAGAACCAGAGAAAGGGAAAGAAGACTTCTTTCCAAGATAAGTGAATCAATAGATGACCTAAAGTCTGACGATTATGGCTACTGCGCTTCCTGTGGAATTGAGATAGGCATCAGAAGACTGGAAGCTAGGCCAACAGCTACAAGATGTATAGATTGCAAAACAATCGAAGAAATCCACGAAAGACAACAATATGGCTAGATAGTTTTGCCATTAAACGACTACACTTCCCTTCCTGAGATTTATACTTTCTCTGATCACCATATAGGAAAAGAGCAAATTGACAAAAAAGCTCGATCCATAATCTCAAAACTTGGTGAAGCAGGACACAAAGCTTTTATTGTAGGAGGTTTTGTCCGAGACTCCCTCATGGGCAAGAATCCAAAAGACTGTGACATAGTTACTAATGCTACCCCAGAAGAAATAAAAAAAATTATACCCAGGACAAGAATAATAGGTAGAAGATTTAAGATTGTCCATGCTAGAGCTGGGAAGGAAATAATAGAAATATCAACCTTCAGATCCTCGAGTCAAAAAGATACGAGGAAATCTAATAAAGGAATTCTTCTAAGAGACAATAACTATGGAACGATTGAAGAGGATGCTTTCAGAAGAGACTTTACTATCAATTCTCTATATCTAGATATAGAAAGAATGGAAGTATTAGATTTCGTTGGAGGTTTTAAAGATTTACAAGAAGGAATTCTCAGATGCATAGGAGATAGTTCGAAGAGGTTCAGAGAAGATCCAGTAAGAATAATTAGAGCAGTAAGATTCAAATCTAAGTTAGGGCTAGCCCTTGAAAAAAAATTAGAAAAGGATATGTCTCAATCTTCATATCTACTCGGTGAGATTTCCTCCGGCAGAAAATACGAAGAAACTTTGAAAATGTTTCTTACTGGAAACGGCCACTCAATTATGTCCGAAATGCAAAACTACAAAATAACTGAGTACCTATTGCCCTTGACTAAAAATTTTTTGAACGCAAAAAAAGATAGAAGATTGATCTTCAATGCCTTAAAAGATACTGACACAAGATTTAGTCAAAATAAAACTCTTACTCCTTCATTCCTCTTTGCTGTACTTCTATGGCCTGCATTAATTAACAAAATTGGGGATGTAAATTCAAAAAAAATAAAAATCCCTAGGGTTTCAAGAGTAGCAAACTTAATTCTCAAAAAGCACAATCAATACTGCTTTATACCTAAAAGAATTCAGAGTTCTATAAAGGAAATATGGGAAATTCAAGTAATGCTTCTTCGAATACCTGAGAAATCTCACATAACTCTCAAACATAAAAGGTTTAGAGCTGCATATGATTTTCTTCTGCTCAGAGAAAAATCAGGCGAAGATCTAGGAGGAGCGGGAGATTGGTGGACAAGAAAAATTTCGGGACGATGAAATATAACAATACAAAAATTAATAAAATTAAGTACTTGAGATAAGATAGATTTTTTATAGTTTTGTACATGAAAGAAGATCGAATAGATTTAAATAAGTTTAATAGATTGCCTAAATTTATAGCTGTTGAGGGTCCTATTGGTGCAGGCAAAACAACGCTGACAAAGCTCCTTGCAGATTCTTTCAATTATGATACTTTCTTAGAAAAACCTTCTGAAAATCCTTTCTTACCGGATTTTTATACAAATCCTTCTCAAGCTGCTTTAGCTGCTCAGCTTTTCTTTTTATTTCAAAGGGTTAAACAAATCCAAGAACTGAAACAAGAGGACATATTCTCGCCCAATAAAGTTTCGGATTTTCTATTAGACAAAGATAAACTATTTGCAAAGGCGACCTTGTCTTCTGAAGAACTGAAACTGTACGAGCAAATTTATCAATATCTATCTATCGATTTACCTACTCCAGATCTCGTGATTTATCTTCAAGCTGATACAAAAACTCTTTATGAAAGAGTAATGCATAGAGGGATAGAAATGGAAAAAGCAATAAGCTTTGAATATTTAGAATTATTGAATGAAACTTATAAAGAGTTCTTTTTCGAATACGAAAGATCGCCTGTTTTAATAGTTAACTCAGATTATTTAGATTTTCAATCAAATAGAAATGACTACAATCTTCTTCTTGAAAAGCTTTTAGATTATTTCAATAAACCGGAAGGATCAAAGATGTACTTCAATCCTTCTCCCGCTTTAATATAACCATTATGACTAAAGATAAAATTTATAATCCCCCTCAAGAAATAATAGATAAGGCCAATATAAGCGAAGCAGATTTTGAGAAGCTTTATAAAATGTCTATAGATGACCCGGAAAATTTTTGGTCTAGTCAGGCAGAAGAGTATTTAGACTGGAATATAAAATGGACCCAAGTTAAAGAAGTGAATCTCACTAAAGGCGATATTTCTTGGTTCAAAGGAGGAAAATTAAATGTCTCTGCTAACTGTATAGACAGGCATCTAGCTGAAAATGGAAATAAAGTGGCCTTAATATGGGAGGGAGATGATCCTAAGGATTCTAAAAAGATAACTTATAAGGAACTGCATCATGAAGTTTGTAAGTTCTCTAATGTCCTTAAATTAAGAGGTGTCAGTAAAGGAGATAGAGTCTGCATTTATATGCCAATGATCCCTGAAGCGACTTATGCAATGTTAGCATGCGCAAGAATCGGTGCTATTCATTCTGTTGTTTTTGGCGGTTTCTCTCCTGAATCACTTAAAGATCGAGTTTTAGATTCTGATTGTCAAACGGTCATCACTGCCGACGAAGGACTCAGAGGCGGAAAAAAAGTCCCTCTTAAAGAAAATGTTGATGAAGCAATGAAAGGATGTCCTAGTGTTCATACCGTCCTTGTTGTAACTAGAACTGGATCTGAAATTTCTTGGAACGAGAGCCGTGATGTTAGATATGAAGAAGTCTCTAAAGAAGTTTCCAGTGAATGTGAACCAGAAATTATGGATTCGGAAGACCCCCTTTTTATTCTCTATACATCTGGATCAACCGGAAAACCAAAAGGAGTATTGCATACGACCGGAGGATATTTACTTCAAGCTGCAATATCTCATAGGCTTGTGTTTGATTATAAGGATAATGAAGTCTATTGGTGTACTGCAGATGTAGGATGGGTTACAGGTCACTCCTATATTGTCTATGGGCCATTAGCTAATTGTGCTACCTCAGTAATTTTTGAAGGTATTCCGACCTACCCAACCTCCTCAAGGTTTTGGGAGATCATAGATAAGCATCAAGTTAATATATTTTATACTGCACCTACTGCCCTCAGAGCTCTCATGGCACAAGGAGATGATTTTGTTAGATCATCCTCTAGAGATTCCTTAAGAATCCTTGGAACAGTTGGAGAGCCAATTAATCCAGAAGCTTGGGAATGGTATTTTAAAGTTGTTGGCAATTCATCATGCCCAATCGTTGACACTTGGTGGCAAACTGAAACAGGAGCGATGATGATAACCCCAATAGCAGGATTTACTCCTATGAAGCCGGGAAGCGCAACTAAGCCTTTCCTTGGGATTGAACCTGCATTACTTGATGAAAACGGGAAAGAAATAGAAGGAGAAGGTTCAGGAAATTTAGTAATTAAGTCAAGTTGGCCTTCCCAAATACGAACTGTCTATGGAGATCACCAAAGATGTATAGATACTTATTATTCAATGTATCCTGAATACTATACAACGGGTGATGGTGCGCGCAGGGATGCTGATGGTTATTATTGGATCACAGGAAGAGTTGATGATGTGCTCAATGTATCAGGACATAGATTGGGGACTGCAGAAGTTGAAAGCGCTTTAGTCCTTCATCAAAATGTTGCTGAAGCGGCTGTTGTTGGTTACGAGCATGATATCAAAGGCCAAGGTATTTATTGCTACGTGACATTGATGTCAGATATTTCTCCAAACAAGGAACTTAAAGAGGACTTAGTCAAACTCGTAGCCAAAGAAATTGGCCCTATTGCTAAACCAGACATAATCCAATGGTCTCCTGGATTACCTAAGACAAGATCGGGTAAAATTATGAGAAGGATTTTAAGAAAAATAGCCTCAAACGAAATAGACAACCTAGGAGATACTACTACATTAGCAGATCCCTCGGTTGTAGAAGAATTAATATCAAATAGAGAGAATAAATAATGTCATTAATGGATCTACTAAACAAAAAAAGTTTACTACCACTGGAATCTGAAGCTCTGGTTGGAAGAGAAGAAGAAGTTGAAGTGCCTGATGAGCATTTCGTAAAGGGAACTCCTCTTAAAGGGCCTTTCCACGATAATTTGCGTCAAGCCATATTTGGTATGGGTTGTTTTTGGGGAGTTGAAAGAAGGTTTTGGGAATTAGAAGGCGTATTCTCAACTTCCGCCGGATATGCAGGAGGGTTCACTAAGAACCCCTCTTACAAAGAGGTATGTACTGGCTTTACTGGACATAATGAAGTCGTTTTAGTTGTGTATGATCCTAAAGTAATAAGCTATGAATCTCTTTTACGAACATTTTGGGAGGATCATGACCCAACACAAGGAATGAGACAAGGCAATGACATTGGCACGCAATACAGATCTGGTATTTATTTTCAATCTGAGGAAGAAAAACAAATTATCCTAGAGACAAAAAAGAGATACCAGGATCAATTAAGTAATCATGGACTTGGCGAAATCACTACAGAAATAAAAGAAGCCGGTGAATTTTACTACGCCGAGCATTATCATCAGCAATATTTAGCAAAAAATCCTGATGGCTACTGTGCGTTAGCAGGGACTGGAGTAAAAATTAGCTGACTGTTTCGTAAATATACTCTTCGCCCTCTCTTTTAATTACTTTATCTTCTTCAAGCTTTATTAGATGCGCTAGAAGAGATGCCTTTGCAATTGGAAAAAGCGAAGCGTCAACATCAGCATAAACTCTCTCGACAAGAGACTCAGGGGTTCCTCTAATAGCATCTTGCAGTGCTAAAAAAACTTTCTTTTCCCTCTCAAGCCTATGGTTAATTATCCAATCCGCTACCTGATGAGGGCTTTCCAAGATGTCTCCATGTCCTGGTGCAATCTTTTCGACATCAAAGTCTTTAAGTTTTTCAAGCGATTCTATGTATTGCTTCATATTCCCATCTGGAGGACCTATGACTACAGTAGACCCACTCATAATATGATCACCAGAGAAAATAAATTTCTCTTCTTGGAGAATAAAACAAAGGTGATTAGAGGCATGACCGGGTGTGTGAACAACTTCGAGTGTGAACTCTTTCTCTTTAAATAATTCACCATCTTTAAGTACTCTTTCTGGAATAAAAGTTCTATCCTGATTTTTGGTAGTTTTTGTCAGCATACCAAATGCAGGAACATCTACTACCTCTTTAATAAGCCTTACTCCTGGAGAATGATCAGGGTGCGTATGTGTAACCAGTACTTGCTTTATTTTCTTAGAAGCTTTTAAGATTATATCTATGTGCTCTCCCATGGCTGGACCGGGATCAATAACAGTAACTTCTTCATCCCCAACCAAATAGGTGTTAGTTCCTGGTCCGGTAAAGACACTACCGTTTCCAGCCGTAATCCTTCTTATTAGTGGTGTGATTTGAACAACCTTTCCAACTTCCATTAATGATCCTCGTAACCTTCGTCTCCTGGGAGAAGACCAACCATTTTGCCATCTTCCATAAAAAATTTAGGTTCTATTGTTGGAATCGTAGAAGGGTCAATAGAAGATTTGTCTTTGAGCAACTCTTCGGCATTTGAATACCCACAAATACTCTCCAGATTTTTGATGGTTGGCATGATCATTAATAACTTACCTTCCTTTTGCCTTTGAAGGGCATCCTCGGGTTTAATCCAAAGACTATTAACACTCTCAGAGCCGTCATGAAAACCTTCTTGTCCACTAGGAGAAATAGCTATAAAAAATCTAGTTGTGTATCTTCTTTTTTCTATTTTGGGCGTGATCCAATGAGCCAAATAAGCCAGTCTGTCTGTTGCTAACGTCAATTGTTCTTCATCGCACATACTTTCCAAGACAGACTCTCCAGCATTAAGTTTATTTCTGTATTCAACGAATCTATCTCTTTCCTCAGAATTAGATGGATCAAAAGGTGAGCCATCATCTCTATAGGCTATTAAAATTCCTGCCTCTTCAAAGCACTCTCTTATGCATGCTATCCAATATGCCAAACCCCCTTTTTCCTCTCCTAAAATTTCAGAAAGTTCATTATCGGATGAGCCAGTTGTTATTTTCTCCATACGTTCAAGGCCGTCTTCTGGATCTACCTTTCCTCCAGGAAATACAAATGCTCCACCGAAGTTAGCTTTTGAAGCTCTCTCAACTAAAAAAACTTCTATGCCTTCTTCTTTTGAATCTCTAACTAGTAAAACTGTAGCAGCAGGTTGAGGAACAGTAGGTTCATCATTAGGGTCTGCCATTTGAGTATTTGAACCTTGTAATGGATTTTTCATAAATCGTCCTTATTTTTTCAGATTATAATAGACTAGCGTCTTCAAAAGCTTTTTAACTATAAATTTATTTCAAAGGAATGTCTAAATGATAGATTCTGATCCAGAATGGTTTACACAAGCATTGGCTGTTGCTAAAGAGCAAAGATCAATTGAGGTAGAGGATAATATTGTTGCTTACCAAAAATGGGGAGATAGTTCCAAAACCGGAATGGTTTTGGTTCACGGCAGTGGTAGTCACTCCCATTGGTGGGATTTTATTGCCCCACTACTCTTAGAGGATTTTCAAATTAGCGCTATAGACCTGTCAGGAATGGGTGACAGTGGGCACAGAGAAGATTACTCTCCCGAACTTTATGGAAAGGAAATATTATCAGTAGCAGAGGACAGCGGTTTTTTTGAAATTGGTGATCCAATCATATGCGGACATAGCATGGGTGGATTTATGAGTGCTACAGCAGGATATATTTCTGATAAAAAAATTGGAGGTGTAATTATGGTAGATTCTCCGATTAGGCCCCCTACTTATGATTACTCAACTCATGTAAGAAGTGGCCCAATTAGAAGGATAAAGACTTATCCAGATAGAGAAAGCATTTTGGAAAGATTTAGACTTACGCCTGAACAAGATTGTGAAAATGAATATTTAGTTAAATACATAGCCGAATGGTCTATTAAAGAGGCCAACAATGGTTATCAGTGGAAATTTGATGATACTATTTTTGATAAGCTAGGGTTCTCGCATATGCTACGAAATATAGCCTTCGAACTGGATTGTAAGTTAGGTATCATCTATGGAACTGAGAGCAATATGATGACGGATGAAATACTTACTTTTATTCAGGAAAATGTTCCTCCAGGAACACCCATGGTTCCAATAAAAAAAGCTGCTCATCATGTCCTCCTAGATCAACCTCTAGAATTGGCAGAGACTATTAAGGGAATTGCTAAGAAGTGGATCTAGACTAGTGTTTAAGTTGATATTGCTATGTTTATTTCTTTATTTCTCCATATCAATACATAGATCATTACACAGGGAAGAGATTTCTTTTGGATGCACCTCGATCAGCATGATGATGTTTGTTGATGTAGTACTTCTTCTTCTGATCTACTACACATTCTTTGCATAGTTTATTTTCTTGGAGGTAGTCCCTTCACAAGACTAAGGGACCTTAATGGTGCTCCTTCTCTTCTAAATTTAGATAATTCTTGATATTCAGGATCGTTATACCAACCATCTGCAGCAGCTTCAGAAGGAAATGAAAATATTATCACCCTCCCTCCTGACAATGGTTCGTTGCCCTCGAGATGTCTAAAAGAATCATCAAATGTTAAAAATTCACCACCATGCTTTTTGAGGATTGGGAAAAATCCCTTTTCATATTTCAGGTACGTTTCTTTATCCTCGATCTCTAAGTTAACGACCATATAAACTCTTATATCTTCCATTTTTCTAAGCCTTTACTGACTGAAGTCTACCATCGATGATTTCCTCTGCATCTGCTATGAGCCTTGAAACCATATCTTTACAGCTCGGTACATCTTTTACTCTTGCAACTGAGATACCCGCAGACCAAATACCATGTTCTAAATCACCCTCTTCGAAAACCTTTCTGCCTCTCTGACCGGCAACCAAATCTTTAACATCTTCAAAAGTAGCGGAGCCAGTTGATTCAATCTCTACAACTTGGTCAGACACAGAATTTTTAAAAACTCTGGCAGTATTATGCATTGTTCTAAACATGAGATTAGTAGAGAGTTCATCGGCTTCAGTCATCTTTTCTTTTACATTTTGATGAATTCCGGCTTCCTTCGTGGCCATAAACCTCGTTCCCATAACAATTGCTTCACCGCCTAGAGCCAATGCGGCCACCATACTTTTTGCATCGCTGAATCCACCGCATCCAGCTACTGGAACATCTAGTGCTTCTGCTGCCTGAGGAAGCAATACTAAAGAAGGAATATCGTCTTCCCCCGGATGCCCAGCACATTCAAAACCATCTATTGTTATAGCACTCACTCCTACTGACTGTGCCTTTAGAGCATGTCTAACAGAGGTGCACTTATGAATAACTTTAACGTCATACTCTTTGAATAATTCCATGAAGGGTTCAGGACTTCTACCTGCAGTTTCAACTATCTTTACACCAGATCCGACAATAGCTTGTGCATATTCTTCGTAAGGGGGTGGATTTATTGTTGGTAAAACAGTCAAATTTACTCCAAAGGGTTTATCTGTCATTCCTCTTGTTCTATCTATCTCCTTTGCAAGATCCTCTGGCGTAGGTTGAGTTAAAGCAGTTAATATTCCTAATGCTCCGGCATTCGAAACAGCTGAGACTAATTCTGCGTAACCTACCCATTGCATACCTCCCTGTATAACAGGATGTTCAATTCCAAATAAATCTGTAATTCTAGTTTTAAGCATTTTCCTCTCCGTGATTTAATTCTATATATTTCAGTTTCTAAGAAAGATAGTAAGATACTTCAGTTAAATTAAGAAGAAATAGTTTATGACAAAAAAATTAGACCTCTTTATAGATGGCAAATTTGTTCAAAGTGAAACAAAGGATTGGTTGGAGGTTCTTGATCCTTCAACTCAAGAGTTGCTTTGTGAAGTACCTTTTGCAACTGATAAAGAGATTAATGTCGCTGTAGATTCTGCTAAGAAAGCATTTTTGCAATGGAGGAATACCCCCCCTCCTGAAAGGTCAAGAGTGATGATGCGTTACCAAGATTTGCTGAAACAAAATCAAGAAGAGATAGCTAAGATTCTCAGTCAAGAGAATGGAAAAACTTTAGAGGACGCAAAAGGGGATGTTTGGAGAGGAATAGAAGTAGTTGAACAAGCTGCAAATATAACTCCACTTCTTATGGGAGAAACTGTTGAAAA